>ERZ780168.1397-NODE-1397-length-25360-cov-9.940881_pt1 | contig 25360 bp, 23 predicted proteins | sample MGYA00510981_ERZ780168 | MGnify/ENA primary metagenome ERZ780168 (study PRJEB29588, sample SAMEA2158769) | human gut metagenome | biome: human gut; feature: human-associated habitat; material: faeces | place: Denmark | collected 2008/2010 ...
CCGGGATCCGGCGGCGGTGACGGCGGGCAGCGGCATCTCCCTGCGGCTGTATGTGCCGGCCAAGGCGGTGCAGGCGGCGTTGTCAGCAGGACTGGCGGCGCTGCTGGCACCGTATCTGCTGCCGTAGGGCACCCCGAGGGTCCCTCCTGCGTAGAATGACCACGGAGAGAAGTCTCCCATCATTCCCGACAGGAGGTCACATAGGATATGAGCATTACGCTCCGTCATGCCGCCGCCTGCTATCAAGCCCCGGACGGCGAGGTGGAGGCGGTACGGGACGTGTCCTTCACGGTGGAGGAGGGCGCGTTCGTCAGTTTAGTGGGGCCCTCCGGCTGCGGCAAATCCACCCTGCTCAGCGCCATTGCCGGTCTGGAGCCCCTCAGCGGCGGCGCTATCGAGATCGACGGCCGGACGGTACAGGGCACGTCGCCAAAGATCGGCTTTATGCCCCAGCGGGACCAGCTTTTCGAGTGGCGGAATATATGGGACAACGTGACGCTGGGGCTGACGGTCCGTGGTGAGAAGGACCCGGCGGCCTATGCACACGTGTCCCGGCTGCTGGAGCGCTACGGGCTGGCGTCCTTTGCCAAAAAGCGGCCCTGCCAGCTCTCCGGCGGTATGCGCCAGCGCTGCGCCCTGATCCGGACCCTGGCCACTGAGCCGGAGATATTGCTGCTGGATGAGCCCTTTTCCGCCCTGGACTACCAGACACGGCTGGCGGTGTCGGCGGATATCTGGCGCATATTGCAGCAGGAGGGCAAAACGGCCCTGCTGGTCACCCATGACATCGCTGAGGCGGTGAGTATGTCCGACCGGGTGGTGGTGCTGTCCCGCCGCCCCGCCGTGGTGAAGGCGGAGATGGACATGGGTGCGCTGCGTGGTCTGCCGCCGCTGGAGCGCCGGGACACGCCGGAATTTCACCGGTACTTCAACGCCATATGGAAGGAGCTGGACGTTCATGCCTGAGAAAGCGCCTTCGCCCCGCCGTGCGGCGTACCTGAGGACCGTGCGCCGCGAAAAGCGCCGGGTGCGTATCTGGCAGATCGCGCTGGTGGCGGTGCTGTTTGCCGTGTGGGAGCTCAGCTGCCGGCTGGGGCTGTCCGACGGCTTTCTGGTCAGCAGTCCCAGCCGCATGGTGCAGACCCTGTGGCGGCTGTGCGCCTCCGGCGAGCTGTGGCACCACGCGGCGGTGTCCATCGGTGAGACGGTGCTGGGCTTTACCGCCGGGACAGTGCTAGGCACGGCCGTCGCCGTGGCCATGTGGTGGTCGGACACCGCCGCCCGCATTCTGGACCCGTACCTGGTGGTGCTGAACGCACTGCCGAAAACGGCCCTGGGGCCCATCTTCATCGTGTGGATGGGCGCGGGCATGGGGGCCATCGTCACCATGACGCTGGCCATTTCACTCATCGTCACCATCCTGAGTATGTACACCGGCTTCCGCACCACCGACCCGGAGAAGCTGCGGCTGATGCGGACGCTGGGCGCTGACAAGCGCCAGATCCTGTGGCTGCTGGTGTTCCCGGCCAACTGTCCCACGCTGTTCTCCACGCTGAAGGTGAATGTGGGACTCAGCTGGGTGGGCGTCATCATGGGCGAGTTCCTGGTATCCCGGGCCGGGCTGGGGTATCTCATCGTCTACGGCTCCCAAGTGTTCAACATGGACCTGGTCATGGCCAGCGTGCTGGTGCTGGGGCTGGCGGCAGTGGGGATGTACCTGCTGGTGCTGCGGGCGGAAGCATTCTTAAATCATCTATGGGGGGTACGTGCATGAAAAAGCAACTTATCTGCATTTGTATGGCCGCGCTGCTGTCGCTCAGCCTGCTGACCGGCTGTGGCGCGGGGACCAATACCGGCGATACCGCCGGCACGGAGGCGAAAAATGTCACGGTCCGGCTCAGCGAGGTGACGCACTCGGTGTTCTACGCACCGCAGTACGTGGCTATGAGCCAGGGGTTCTTCGCCGATGAGGGGCTGGACATCGAGCTGAGCAACGGCGGCGGGGCCGACAAGGTGATGACCGCCGTGGTATCCGGCGGCGCGGACATCGGCCTGGCCGGGCCGGAGAGCTGCATCTATATCCACGCGCAGGGCAAGGACGATCTGCCGGTGATCTTCGCCCAGCTGACCAAGCGGGACGGCTCGTTCCTGGTGGGCCGCAGTGATGAGGCCTTCGACTGGAACGACCTGAGGGGCAAGACCATCATCGGCGGGCGCAAGGGCGGCGTGCCGGAGATGACGCTGGAATACGTCCTCAAGCAGCACGGCATCGTACCCCAGGAGGACGCAGTGGTGGACACCTCGGTGCAGTTCAACATGATGGCCGGGGCCTTCACCGGCGGACAGGGGGACTATGTGACGCTGTTTGAGCCCACCGCCACGGAGGTGGAGCGCGCCGGACACGGGTATATCCTCTGCTCCATCGGCGAGGAGTCCGGGGAGATCCCCTACACCGCCTATTTCGCCAGCCAGAGCTATATGACGGCGCATCCGGAGGTCATTCAGGGCTTTGCCAACGCCATCGCGCGGGCACAACAGTGGATCGTGGACCACACAGACCGGGAGGTGGCAGAGGCCATCATCGACCAGTTCCCGGATACGGACATCGACACGCTGGAGGCCGTTACCTCCCGGCACCGGCAGATCGATGCATGGAACGCGGGGCCCATGATGGCGCGGTCGGCGCTGGAACGGCTGGAGACGGTGATGACCGAGGCCGGCGAGCTGGAGAAGGACCAGTGGGTGGACTTCGACAAGCTGGTGGACAACAGCTTTGCCCAGAAGGCCATGGAGACGCAATAAGCAAAAAAGAAAGCCCATGCGGGCTTTCTTTTTTGCGTTCATATCAGCTCAGGGCGGAGATGACCTCGGCGTATTTGTCGATGTCGGACGCGCCGTTCCAGGTCATAAAGCCGCCGGTGCACCCAGCGTCGCGGAGGGCCCGCACCTCATCGGCCAGCTCCGCCGCGCCGTAGTGGTTGTACGGCTCCCGTATGGCGTTGTAGCACTGTATCCATGTGCGTACCGCGCCGGGAGAGGCCGTCTCGCTCTGGCGGGCCATGGCGCTCTCACCGAAGTTGTACACAGTGGTGTAGGGGTGCTCCCAGGGCTTATAGTCCCCCTGCGCGCTGTAATGGTCGGGGTAGGGCATACCGGAGATGGCGTCCACCACGGAGCTGATGGCCGGCCAGTACTGGCCGCAGGCGGTGACGTAGGCGTTGGCGCATTCGCCGAACACATCGCCGGAGACATAGTATCCGGCATCGTGGAGCCGCTCGGCGGCGTAGATCAGGAACCGCTGGACCGCCTGTGCCTTGCTCTCACCGTAGGTGTTTTTGTAATCGATGGTACCCGCCTGCTCGTACTTATACGCGCCGTCGGGGAAGCGGATGTAGTCGAACTGGATCTCGTTGAAGCCCAGCGCCGCGGCCTCCAGCGCCAGCTCCACCTTGTACTGCCACACGGTGCGGTTGTAGGCGCTGGGCCAGTACATGGAGCTGATCTTCAGGGGCGTGCCGTTCAGGTCGGAGATGACATATTCCGGGTGGTCGGCGGCCAGGTGGGCGTCATTGAACACCGTGATGCGGCCGATGACGTAGTAGCCGGCGTCACGGAGCTTCTGCACATTGGCCTTGAAGCCCTCCATAGTGTCCTGAGCCGCGGCGTAGGCGGACGGGCTGTACTGCTGCATGACCGGGGAGGCGTAGGATACCGCCGTGCCGTCCACGATGTCCACCACAAAGGCATTGATGCCCGTCCCCTGGGCCAGCCGGATATAGCTGTCCGCGTACTGAATGGCGCTGCCATTCAGGTACAAGGCCCGCACCTCGTCGGGCATCACATTGTCCGTGAAGGCCGGCTTCTCCGTGGGGTAGTAGTCCAGGTCGGCCGCGTCGCCGCCGCCCCAGGCGTCGCCCCGCGCGGCGTGGCGCTGGTAGAGCGCGTCGTCATACTGCGCCAGCGCTTCCTCCGCCGTCAGGCGGACGTTGGCGTTGTCGATGTACCCCTCGCCCCGGTCACAGCTGACGGCCCAGCGCAGGACCTCGCCGTTCTCGTCCAGGCCGTCAAAGCCGGTGACGGTCAGCGCCATACCCTTTTCCACGGCGCAGCCGGGGACCGCGCCCGTCTCATCCGTCAGGCTCATGCCCCGCAGGGCGTACACCGTCTCCGTCAGCACCGCGCCGTTGTAGTCTGCGGTCAGGTTGGCCGCGTCCAGATAGGCGTAGCCCTCGCCGTTGACCACGCGGACGCGGTCCGCGCCGTCCTCGGCGTCCTCAGCAACGTACTGTACCTCCGCACCGCGGACCAGGGAACCCAGCTGAGTCCCGTTTTCGTCATACACAGGGGCGGTGGTCCCGGCGGCGGCCACATAGCCCGCCGCCGTCTCCGGCACCACGGGATTAAACTGCCGCCAGATAATATATCCCAGCGTGCCCAACGCCAGCAGGCACAGCACGATGAGTACCACCGCCGCGCCGGTGCCGTGTTTCTTTTTCGTATTCGTTGACATAAATTGATTTCTCCTTGCGTATTTTTGTCAGCCTGCGGCCATTATACGCCATTCCGCGCCATAAATCCACCCAAATCTTGTGGCGCCGGTGACAAAATTTTCATATTTTTTGTGTTTTTCTCGTTTTTTTGGTAGACAACGACGCAGACCGATGGTATACTACACATGACTATTGTTATGTAAATCGGTGGAGGGGCCTTCCCGCCGCCGGCGCTTCCCATACAACTTAGAGATAAGGCAGGGTGTATCGACATGAAAAGGACGAAACGGGGAATGGCATTGATCCTGGCGGCGGTGATGGCGGTGAGCTGTTTGACCACCATACTGCTGGCTGCCAGTAAGCCGTGGACCGGCGTGGGTATCGGTGAACTGAGCCAGTACTACGAGACCGGCAACAACGCGGACCCGGGCCGTGTCTCCAATGTAAAGGGTGACAGCGGCGGTACCTCCTACGGACTGTATATGTTCGTGGAGGGCACGGTGACAAATTTCATCAATTGGCTGAAGCAGCAGCCCAAGGGCAGTACATACTACGACTTCGGTGACACGCTGTGGAGAGCCTATAACTTCGATGTAAACGGCAATGAAAACCCCGGCTATGGCACTAATTTCAAGACGGTGTGGCAGTCCATCGGCCATGGCAAAAACTCTAATGAGTTCGGTCAGGCACAGACGGAGTTCTGGGGCAGCACCCAGTACACCCAGCTTGTCAGCAATATTGAGCGTTTGTTCAGCGGCTTTGACATCGACAACTACTCCGTCGCCCTGAAGAACGTCTTTTGGAGCCGCAGCGTCCACCACGGCGTAGGCGTTACCTACGGCGCCAACAGTGATGACAAAATGAGTGGCGCCACCGGCGTTATTGCCCGGGCGTTCCGTTCACTGGGCGGCTTCAAGAACCAGAGTGAGGCGGAGTTGATCGCCGCTATTTACGCCGAGTGCAGCCGTTTGGACCCCGTCGGCAAATATAAAGAAGATAACATGGATACCTACACCGCCCAGAAGTACGGCGTGTACGGTCGTTCCATGGCGTATTTCAACGTCAACAGCGGCGGCGTTCAGACCTCTGTGTACAGCCGTCTCCATGTCAATGAGCCGTCGGACGCGCTGGTGATGCGCTATGTCAACTCTACCCCTGATATTGCCGAAGGCAAGTACACCCTGCTTTATATCAACAACAACGAGCAGACCCACGGGCTCGACCCCAGCCAGTCTACCCTTGTAACGGCCGACAAGGCCGTCAAGCTGCAGATCACCTATTACAGCGGTGAAAAATACACCATCGCTACCACGGACGGAAGTCAGCGCCTGACTATCTCCGGCGGCAAGCCAGTGCTGGCGTCCCCCGCCGCTGACAACAACCAGTTCTGGGTGATCTACGGCAGCACCAGCAGCGGCTATACCCTGCAAAATGTGGGCACCAAGCAGTATGTGACCGTGACGGTGACCACAGAACAGGTGGCCGAGGACGGCAATAAGGTGCTGACAAAGGCAGAGCGTGTGGCCGCGATGATCGCCGCAGCAACGAGCGACGAGGAGGGTGCGCTGGGTGATAGCGAGGCCCGTTTTAATGAGTTGCTGGCCGCAGAAGCATTGGCGCTGACTACGGCACGCCTTGAAGGTAAAACACAGGAAGAGATAGCTTCGGATATTGCGGCGATGGAAAAGGCCGAAAAGGACTTTTACGATTATGTAGATGAGCTGAATACGCTTTTGAGCGATGAAAATGCCGTGTTGACGCCGGATCAGCAGAACGAGCTCGCGAAGAGATACAATGCATATATTAGCGCCATCGAAAAATTTACCGGTAAGAAAATCGACGAGATCATCGCCATCGTGGCGGAAAAGCTGGTGGACGAGCAGATGGCCGCCGAAGCGGAGGCACCGAAACCCTCCACCACTGTCACTACCTACACCGTGGGTCTGACTGACGAGAGTGCCAAGGCCGCCCGCTGGGCGCTGAACAAGCTTGGCGGCACCGACGATTGGACCCTGACCGGTCTGTTTTACCCCGGCTGCGATGACTCCGATGCCATCGGCGGCACGGTCACCCACCATCTCACCGATGGTAATTCCTCCTTCCCCCTGCGCGGCGTCATCTCCTGCACCAAAAGCATCAGTTCTGTGACTGTGGAGGTGAAAGGTACCTCCGGCGAACCGGGTTTTACCGTCACGGGCAGCGGCAAGGGCAATTGGTTTGACCTGTGGGAGTTGGATAAATCCGCGACCTTCAGTTCTCTGAAGCAGGGCACCTACAAATTGACCATCTATGGCAGAAACGCCAGCGGCGAGGTCTCCATCTGGTCCGACAGCTTCACCGTAGGTGCCAAGGACAGCAGTGCACCCGCCGTCAAGGACGATACCTATACGGTTACCTTTAAAAACGGCAGCAATACCGTAACCCGGACCTACAAGCTGGGTGACACCTACGGCACGCTGCCTACGGCAAGTGGCGAAGGCTTCCAGGGCTGGTTTACCGACGACGGCGAGCAGATCTTCGAGAACTCCATTGTGGCGGCCGAGGACCACACCATCACGGCCAAGTTCGGCACCCTGTATACTGTCACCTTCAAGGTGGACGGCAGCGTGTATCGCAGCCGCCAGCTGGCCAAGGACAGCCCCATCGTTGCCCCCTCCAATCCCTTCAAGTCGGCGGACAGCAGCTATGTTTACAGCTTCAGCCATTGGGTGGACGGCAGCGGCAAGCGATTCGTGGAGGGCAGAACCTACATGCCCGCGGGCGACGTGACCTACACCGCCGTGTTTACCAAGACGGCCAACAGCGGCGGCACCGGCGGGAGCACCGGTGGGAGCACCGGCGGCGAGACGCCCAAGCCCTCCGGCAACTATCTGACCGGCGTATCGCCCAGCACGTCTGTCTCCGCAATGAACAGCGCGGGCTACACCATCTATAGCGGCAGCACCAAGGTGACATCCGGCCTCGTGGGTACCGGCATGACCGCTGTCAGCAGCTCCGCCACCGTGACCATCGTGGTCACCGGCGACGTCAGCGGCGACGGCAAGATCACCATCACCGACGTGGTCAAGCTGCAGAAGTCCGTGGTGGGCTCCGGCAGCCTGTCCGGCGCCTACGCCAAGGCGGCCGATATCAACGGTGACGGCAAGGTCACCATCACCGACGTGGTGCAGGCCGCCCAGGTCACCGTGGGCCAGCGCACCATCGGCTGAGGAGGAAACATCCTATGAAAAACAAACTGTTCCGCGCCGCGGCCTCCGCGCTGCTGACGCTGCTGCTGGTGGTCACGCTGCTGCCCGTGCAGGCCCACGCCGCCGGAGCGACGCTGACCGGCACCGCCGCCCCGCAGGCAGGCGACACCGTCACACTGACGCTGTCGGTGCCCAACAAGGTCTACGGTCTGACCGCCGACCTGAGCTACAGCGGCAATTTGTCCTTTACCAACTACAACTGCTCTGTCAGCGGATGGAGCATCGTGGTCAACAACAACAAGTTCAGCGTTTACGGCACGTCCAGCTCCAGCGGCGGACTGGTCACCATCAAGATGAAGGTATCCGGCAGCGCCAAGGAGGGCGACGCCCTGACCGCCACGTTCTCCAACATCGTGGTGTCCGACGGCAACAGCGACACCAGTCTGGACAGCGCCAGCTGGTCCGGCAAGGTGGGCGCGGCCCCCAGCGGCAACTGCAGTCTCAGCTCGCTGAGCTGCTCCAACGCCACGCTGAGCCCCTCCTTCTCCAGCAGCACCACGTACTACACCTGCACGGTGCCTTTCGCAGTGGAAAAGCTGGACCTGAACTACAAAAAGGCCGATAACAGCGCCACGGTGTCTGTCAGCGGCAATGAGCTGGCGGTGGGCGTCAACACCGTGACCATCAAGGTCACGGCGGCCAACGGCGCCACCAAGAGCTATACCATCGATGCCACACGCCAGCAGGACCCCAACTACAAACCCTCCACCGACGCGTCCATCGCCGCCCTGACGCTGGAGGGAGCCACGCTGTCTCCGGCGTTCACGCCCACGGTGACGGATTACATCGCCTACGTCCCCTATGAGACGAAGCAGGTGACCATCGCCGCCACGGCAAAGGACGAAAAGGCCCAGGGCATCACCGGCACCGGCGAGGTGCGGCTGTCCGCCACCGAGGCGGAGACGGTGCTCACGGTTACCGGCACCGCCGAGGACGGCAAGACCAAGCAGAACTATACCATCCATGTGCTGCGGATGCCGGCCTATACCGGTATTGTCCCCACGGTGGAGGTCATCGACCCGGCCACCATCCCCGAGGTACCGCCGCTGGAGATCCCTGGGACCATTGCGATGCCGCTGATCGGCGAGGTCAAGACCGTATATGTGGCCATCGCGGCGGCGGTGCTGCTGGTGGCGGTGCTGTTCCTGCTGGGCTTCCTGATCGGCCGCGGCCACACGGGCGGCGGCGATGACGAGGAATACGACGACGAACCGCCGCGGACCCCGGCGAAGCCCCTGATCCCCGAGGAACGGCACACGGCACGGGTGCCCCGTCTGGTGCCCCGCGAGGAGAGCAGCGACAGCGAGCCTGCAGCCATCCCCGACAAGACCCCGGCAGATCCCGTGACACCCGCCGCGCCGGCGGAGGAGCCGGCGACCGCAGAGCGCTCCGCCCAGGACGAGCCCACCCAGGCCGACGAGGACGAGGTGCGGACCATGTCGCTGGACGATCTGCTGGACGATATCCACAATATGTAACAAAAATGACCTAAGCCTTGGCTTAGGTCATTTTTACGCAGCAAAAGCATCCGGGATAGCGCCCGGATGCTTTTTGCTCAATAATCCACCTTCATCAGGCACAGACCCTCCGGCGGCGCGGTGGGGCCCGCCTGCTTGCGGTCTTTGGCGGCCAGGATGTCACGCACCTGCTCCGGCGTCCAGTAGCCGCGGCCCACCTCCAACAGGGTTCCCACCATGATGCGGACCATGTTCTGCAAAAAGCCGGTGCCATGGAAGGTGAATACCACCCGGTCCTTCCGGCGCTCAATGGCGATGTGGTCCACCAGACGGACGGTGGACTTCTTCATGCGCGGATTGCCGCAGAAGCTGGCGAAGTCGTTTTCACCCAGCAGATACGCTGCCGCCTGACGCATTTTCTCCACATCCGGGTCGTAGTCCAGCAGGGTGACGTACTTCCGGTCAAACACCGGCTTCACCGGCCCGGTGTGGCAGGTGTAGCGGTAGGTCTTGCCCAGGGCGTTATAGCGGGCGTGGAAACGGGGCGCGGCCTCCTTGACCTCGCGGACGGCAATGGCGTCGGGGAGATAGCGGTTCAGATAGTCACGGATGGCGTCGGGCGTCTCCGTCACGTCCAGCACCACGCTGGCGGTCATGGCCCGGGCGTGGACACCGGCGTCGGTGCGGCCCGCGCCGATAACATTCACCGGATGGCCCTGCAATGCGCCCAGCACGGCCTCCAGCTTGCCCTGGATGGTATCCTTGTCCGGCTGGCGCTCCCAGCCGAAGAAGCGGGAGCCGTCGTAGGCGATGGTGAGCCGGTAGTTCTGTTCCATAAAAAGATCACGCCCTTTCTGCCTTATTGTAACAGAAAGGACGTGATTTGTGAAGTGTTTTACAGCCAACCCATCATCTGGACGAAGCTGTACAGCAGCTTCAGGCCGTAGAAGATGATGACGGCGCCGCAGACCTTGTTGATGATGTTCAGCACCTTCTCGTTGAACTTACTGCCCAGCAGGGAGACGACCGTGGACAGCGTCAGGAACCAGATCACCGAGGCGGAGCCGAAGCCGCAGATGAAGAACAGATCGCCGCCGTTGGTCAGGGTGGCCCGGAAGGCGCCCAGCATCATGGTGCCGTCGATGATAGCCTGGGGGTTCAGCCAGGTGACCACGAAAGCGGAACCTGCCAGCTTCCAGATGGGGACGTTCACGTCCCGGCCGCCCTCCAGACTGGCCTTGGACCGCAGCAGACCGATGCCGATATAGATGACGATCAGACTGCCCAGCCCCAGGATGACCTTTTGCAGCCAGGGCAGCGCCTGCATCAGTGCGCCGGCGCCCAGGAAGCAGGCCACACCCAAAGAGATGTCCCAGAAAATGACGATGAGCGCGGTGATGTAGACGCGGCTGCGCTTCTGCGTCAGGGCACTGTTGATAACGAACAGGTTTTGCAGGCCGATGGGCGCCACGTAGGCCAGACCCATGGTCAGCCCCTGAAGATAGATATTCATGGCTGTGATTTTCTCCTCATGCTATTTACTCCGGTTTTCTTACCTGCTATAATGATACCATAGCTTTGGAGAAATGCAAGAGCGCAGATTTTTATGGGCAAGTAAGGAGAGGCTTACCATGTCACAGACCATGCCGCAAAGCCACTACGACTGTCCCTGTATGGAGAAATGTCCGCTGCACCACGCCATGCAGCTGATCGGCGGCAAGTGGAAGGTGCAGATCCTGTGCGCCGTGGCCAACGCCGGGGCCATCCGCTACAACGCCCTGCGGAGCAAGCTGGACGGCATCTCCAACACGGTGCTGGCCTCGGCCCTGCGGGAGCTGGAGCACGACGGGCTGGTGACACGGCGGGAGTATCTGGAGGTGCCGGTGCGGGTGGAATACGGCCCCACGGACAGCTGCCGGGCACTGCTGCCCATTTTGGAGCAGCTCAGCGACTGGGCAGAGGCCAGGATGTGAGCTTTCGATTGGACAAATACCGGAATTTGTCTGCAAGATACATCATTTTTCACAAATTGCAGTGGGAATTATAGAGCAAATCGCGGGATTTTCGTATCAATGCCCATTGCAATCCTGCCATAATCCAGTATAATAGGAAATGGTGAGGGTTAGTTTCTGCGCGCTGCACCCTCTGGCGCGAGAGTAAAAATGTGCGTAAGGAGTGCTGGTTCATGTATACACGGGAGATCACGGTGAAAAATGAGGTCGGTCTGCACGCCAGACCCGCGACCTATTTCATTCAGAAAGCCAACGAGTTCAAAAGCGGCATCTGGGTAGAAAAAGAAGAACGCCGCGTCAACGCGAAGAGCCTGCTGGGCGTGCTGAGCCTGGGCATTATGAAGGACACCACAGTGACACTGATCGCGGACGGCAGCGATGAGAAGGAAGCTGTGGATGCGCTGGCTGAGCTGATTGAGAACCTGGACGAGTAAACACAACGAAAGAGAGACGGCTTCGCCGTCTCTCTTTTCTTTTGCGTACGACGTCCCCCCGGCTCTGCCGGGGGCACTTTTTTATCCGTGGAACTTCTCATATACCGCCCGGGCGGCCGCCTCCGGCACCACAGCGGAGAGCTGCTCGAGCGCGGCGTTTTTTATCGCGGTGACGGTGCCGAAGTGCTGCAGGAGCCGCTTCTTCCGCGCCTCGCCCACACCGGGGATGCCGTCCAGCTGCGAGCGCTTGGCGGAACGGGTGTGCTTCTGGTGGTGGTAGGCGATGGCGAACCGGTGTACCTCCTCCTGCACCGTGCCGATAAGGGCAAACAGGGCGGGTGTCTGCTGTATGCCCAGCTCCTGGCCCCGGGCGGTGATGAGCGCACGGGTGCGGTGGCGGTCGTCCTTGACCATGCCCAGCACGGGCACATCCAGCCCGGTCTCTGCCAGCACCTGCTCAGCCACACGGGCGTGCTCCTGACCGCCGTCGATCAGCAGCAGGTCCGGCAGAGGGGCGAACTTTTCATCGCCGTCCAGATAGCGCCGGAACCGGCGGGTGAGCACCTCACGCATGGCGCCGTAGTCATCGGCGCCGGCGCAGGACTCGATACGGAAGCGGCGGTAGGCGGACTTCAGCGGCTTGCCGTCCTGAAAGACCACCATGCCGCCCACCTGGTCCGCGCCGCCGGTGTGGGAGATATCATAGCTCTCCATGCGCCGGGGCAGGACCGGCAGCTGAGCCGTTTCCTGCAAAAGGCGCAGGGTGCCGTTAATGCGCTGTACGGCGTCGGTAACGCGCTCCACCTCCTCCCGGGCGTTGCGGTGGGCGATGTCCAGCAGCGCGCGGCGCTGACCTCGCTGGGGGACCCGGAGGGCCACGGCGTGGCCGCTGCGCTCCGTCAGCAGGGCGGAGAGCGCGTCAGCGTCATCGATGGCGGCGGGAAGCAATATCTCACGGGGCAGAGACTGGCGGGTCAGATAGTACTGGGGCACCACAGCGGAAAGCAGGGTGCTCTCGCTGTCGGCAGCGTCGGGGAACACCTCGGTCTGCCGGGCCAGGAGATCGCCGTCTTCAATGTGGAGAATGGCGCAGCCGGACCGGGCGGGGCTGGTATACGCGCCCCAGACATCGGTGTCGGCGCAGATACCGGCGATGACCTGCTGGTCCTTGGTCAGCACGGACAAGGCCCGCACACGGTCGCGGAGGGCGGCAGCCGTCTCGAAGTCCAGGTCCTCCGCCGCGGCGTTCATCTGTTCCGTCAGCTGGGTCGTGACGGCGCGCAGCTTGCCCTCCAGCAGGGCGGTGGCCTGGGCCATGCGGCGGCGGTATTCCGCCGCGTCCGGGCCGTCCGGGCGGCAGAAGCCGTCACACCGGCCCATGTGGAAGTTCAGGCAGGGGCGCTCTTTGCCGATGTCGCGGGGGAAGCGCCGGGAACAGGTGGGCAGGCGCAGGGCGGCGCACACGGCGTCCAGCGCCAGGCGCGTTTCGTGCCGGCCGCCGAAGGGACCGTAGTATTTCGCACCGTCGTCGGCGGTGCGGTTCACCAGGGTAAAGCGAGGATAGTCGCCGCTGTCCAGCCGCACGAAGGGATAGCCCTTGTCATCCTTCAGCAGGATGTTGTAGCGGGGCTGATGGCGCTTGATGAGGGAGTTCTCCAGCACCAGGGCCTCAAACTCCGACCGGACGATAATGGTGTCGAACCGGTCCACATGGGCCACCATCATCTTCGTTTTCTCGTTGTGGCTGGCGGTGTCCTGAAAATACTGGCTGACGCGGTTTTTCAGTTTTTTGGCCTTGCCCACATAGATGACCTGGCCGGTCTTGTCCATCATCAGATAGACGCCGGGCAGCAGGGGCAGGTCGTTGGCCTTGGCGCGGAGCTCATCACGGGTCATGGCGTCATCTCCTTCATGGAAAACTACAGATACGGGGATAGTATACCACCGCCGCGTCCCCTGGGCAAGGGGTGGAAGTACCGGAAAGTACAGAGAAAAGCCTGCGGCGGCGAAAAAGCAGTAGCGCGGCGCGGCAGGATGTGATACAATGGGTGCGAAAAATATGACGCGGGAGGCGCGGGATATGGAATTGCAGTGGTTTGACATCCGGGAGCTGACGGAGGACGCGGCCCAGACCGTGATAGGCATGATGGATGAGACGCGGCGGCGGCGTGTGGCCGACATCGCCGGCGAGGACGACCGGAAGCGCACCATCGCCGGAGAGCTGCTGGCGCGGCGGATGCTCGCGCAGACGATGGGCTGCGCGGAGAAGGACGTGCCGCTTCAGTGGGACGAGCTGGGCAAGCCCAGCGTGGAAAAGGATGGCGTGTATGTGTCCGTGAGCCACTCCGGCCCGTGGGCGGTATGTGTAACGGCGGACGCGCCGGTAGGCGTGGACGTGGAGGTGGTACGCTCGGCCCAGGAGAAGTTCATGCGCCGGGTGTGCAGCGAGCAGGAGATGGCGTACATACGGTCCGGGGACGACGGCGACTGCCAGCGGTTCTGGGAGATATGGACGGCCAAGGAGGCGCTGTTCAAGCTGACGGGCAAGGGTCCGCTGCTGGCGCTGAGCCGCTTCAGCCTGCCGGCAGGCGTAACGCTGGACTATACGGCACAAAAGGGCTGCGCCCTCACCATCGCGGCGCAGATTTTGTGAAAAATTTTGCAAAGTTGGCAAAAAAGGCTTTTCTTTCCCGTTTTCTTTTGGTACAATAGGGGCAGAAACATACGTCGGAGCGCAGGGCGCCCGGCGGTTTGAGGACGGACAGAGGAGGTTCGCTTTTTATGATCCGAGTCGGCATTATCGGCTGCGGCAAGATCGCACAGGTGCGCCATCTGCCTGAGTATGCAGCCAACCCCAATGCGGAGATCGTCGCATTCTACGACAAGAACATGGAGCGCGCGCAGGAGATGGCGGCGCAGTACGGCGGCAAGGTGTACAACAGCTTCTATGAGCTGGTGGATGATCCCAACGTGGACGCCGTGTCCATATGCGTGGAAAACCGCAGCCATGCGGAGATCTGCACGGCTGCGCTGTACGCCGGCAAGCACGTGCTGGTGGAGAAGCCCATGGCGGTAACGCTGGCGGAGTGCGAGTCCATGGTGGCCGCCGCTGAGCGCAATGGCAGACACCTGATGGTGGGCCACAACATGCGTTTTGACCCGGTGCACCGCAAGGCCAAGCAAATGCTGGACAGCGGCATCATCGGCGATGTGATCACCTTCCGCACCATTCTGGGCAACTCCGGCCCCGAGGGCTGGTCTCTGGAGGGTACCTGGTTCTTTGACAAGAACAAGGCGGCCATGGGCGCCCTGTCCGACATGGGCATCCACAAGGTGGACCTGATCCAGTACCTGCTGGGGCAGAAGGTCATCGAGACCACCGCCAAGGTAGTCACCCTGAATAAGCGTGACGACAACGGCAAGCTCATCAGCGTGGATGACAACGCCCTGTGCATCCTGAAAATGTCCGGCGGCGCACTGGGCACCATGGCGGCCAGTTGGACGGTGTATGGCCACGAGTGCCAGTCCACGGTGCTGTACGGCACCAAGGGCCTGATGATGATCTACAGCGAGCCGTCGGCCCCCATCATCATCAATGACCTGGAGGGCAACCGCACCAGCTTCGCCTTCGAGACAACGTCCCACAACTCCGGCGTCATCGACGAGTTTGTGGACGCGCTGGTCCACGACCGGGAGCCGGAGGTGTCCGGCAAGGAGGCTCTGACCACCATGCGGACCATCTTCGGCAGCATCCGGTCCTCCGACATCGCACGGCCGGTGGCGGTGAACACCGATTTTGTGACCCATATCTGAGACAGAGACGCACTTGGGGCGGGCGATACGCCCGCCCCGTTTATTTCCCCGGAACACGGGGACAGGAAGCGCAAGGAGGCAGCATATGTATCGTATTGGCATTGATCTGGGCGGCACCAACATCGCCGCCGGCGTGGTGGACGAGGGCCAGCACATCGTGGCGGAGGTCAGCCTGCCCACCGGTGCGGAACGCCCGGCGGAGGCCGTTGTCGCGGATATCTGCCGCGCAGCGGAGAAGGCCATGGAGAAGGCCGGCATCACGGCGGCGCACTGCGCGTCCGTCGGCATCGGCTCGCCGGGGACCTGCGACAGCGCCAACGGCGTGGTGGTGCGGGCCTATAACCTGGGCTGGTTCAATGTGCCGGTATGCAGCATGGTGACGGCGCAGCTGGGGCTCCCCTGCCGGCTGAGCAACGACGCCAACTGCGCCGCGCTGGCGGAGACGGTGGCTGGCGGGGCCGTGGGCTGCCGGAACATGATACTCATCACCCTGGGCACCGGCGTAGGCGGCGGCATCGTGGCCGATGGCCAACTGCTGGAGGGCGTGGGCGGCACCGGCGCGGAGGTGGGCCACACCGTGCTGGTGCTGGACGGCGAGGACTGCACCTGCGGACGGAAGGGCTGCTGGGAGGCGTATGCCTCCGCCACAGCGCTGATACGGCAGGGAAAGCGGGCGGCCGCGGCGCAGCCGGAGTCCCTGCTGGCCGGATACGGTGAGGGGCTGACCGGGAAGGACGTATTTGACGCGGCGGCCGCCGGAGACGCGGCGGCGCAGGCTGTGGTGGACCGCTACTGCGTGTACGTGGCGGCGGGCATCACGGACCTGGTGAACATTCTGGGGCCGGAAAAGGTGCTCATCGGCGGCGGCATCAGCCGCCAGGGCGAGAGACTGCTGGCCCCCATACGGGCGTATGTGGCGGCCAACTGCTTCGGCGGGCACGACCGGACACCGCCGGTCATTGAATGTGCCCGGCTGGGCAATGAGGCGGGCATCATCGGCGCAGCGGCACTGTGAGTAAAAACGCACCTTGGGTCAGACCCAGGGTGCGTTTTTTATGCCGTTTATGGGAAATAATATTGCACATTCTGGCAGAATATGGTACAATATGTCGTACCACAACAAATTTGGAGGGGCAACATATGGAAATGCGCCGATACGTAAGACACTCCCCTGCCTGGTGGATCGTGGGCGGCATACTGGCCCTGCTGACGGCGGGGTGTATCGTGCTGGGGCTGCTGGCGCAGCGGGACAGCGCAGCAGCGGAGGCCGTGCCCATCGGGGACGAGATCTATCTGGGCGACTACAACTACATCGACGTGCAGTACATGACCACCTGGGCCTATCGGGTGACGCTGGGCGACGGGCGCAAGCTGGTCTTCTATCTGGCGGAGGACACGGAGGGATACGGCTATCTGGTGCAGCTGAACGACGCCGAATACGCACGGTATGCGGACATTGTGGACTATACCTATGCTGACGACAGCGGTGACGGCGCAGTGCCGGACGATACGGCCGCGCCCTCGGAGCTGGCCGTCTATATCCCGCTGACGGAGACCACCGCGCCGGCACCGGTACGTCTGGTGGGCGTGATCTGTGAGACGCCGGAGGCATATATCGACGATATTGCCGCCGCCGTCGGCATGACCGCCGAGGACTTTGTGTACACCTACGGCGACTATTACATCGACAGCGAGCTGACACCGGACACGGGGAGCAGCTTTTGGTCCCTCATCGCCAGCTTCCTCGGGCTGGCCGCCTTTGTGCTGCTGGTAAGCGCCGCCTCGTACACCGCACAACTGAACAGCACGCTGAAGCATCTGAAAAAGGGAAAGCTGCTGGAACGGGCGGAGAGCGAATTCCACTATCTGGAGGGTGACCGGCGCTCTGACGCGCTGGTGAGCACGGCGTTTCTGTACGGGCGGCGGCAGAACATCGTTCTGCCCCTGGCGGATGTGCTGTGGGTCTATCGTCACGATCTAAAACTGCTGTGGGCAAAGCGCACCGTGGTGGAGCTGCTGACCTATGACGGGCGCAGCATCACGCTGCGGCTCGAAAGGGGCGGCAGCCGCCGGATGGCGGACGCTATCGTACAGGCGGTGTCCGCCCGGAACCCGGAGGCACTGGTAGGCCTGAACCGGGAAAATCAGCGGCTGTACAGCCAGCAGGTGCCCCATGCCAAGCGGAAACGGGTGTGGGCCACAGCCGCCGGCATCGGCGGCGGCGTGCTGGGCTATGCCATTGCCCGGGTACTGATACGTCTGCTGCTGTCGTAAACAGCGCAGCCCCGCCCTTCGGGCGGGGCTTTGTGCGGAAAAAGCACCCCCTGTCGGGGGTGCTTTTCTATTCAGTCGATGGTGCGGACGAAGTTCATGCCACTTTTCTGCATATGTACATCCAGGCGGACCCGGTCGCCGCGTATGTAGCTGCGGGTATACTCGTAGATACGGCCATCCTCCGTACGGGTGAGCCGCTGGTGGAAAAAGGCACAGCTGCCTGAGGGTACACCCAGCAGGGCGGCGCAGCTGTCATCCAGAATGACGGCCTCATAGCTCTCGTCCGCAGCGAAGGGGACGATGCCCACATGGTAGAGCAGGCTGTAAAAGCTGTGGGTCTGGAGCATATCGCGGGTCAGATTGGGGTAGATGTACTGCGGGTAGTAGCTGGTCTCCAGGATCAGAGGCTCGCCGTCCACGTTGCGGACACGGGTGAAGCAGTAGACCGGCGTTCCCTCCCGCAGCTCCATCTTCTCGCAGACGGTGGGCTTGGGGACCTCCACAGCGAAGTCCACCAGCGTAGATGAGGGGACCTTGCCCATAGAGGAGACCTCGGTGGTGAAGGAATAGCGGACACCCCGGCGGTTGGTGGCGGGGTCGGCCACGAAGGTGCCGCGGCCGCGCTTGCGGACCACCAGGCCCTCGTCCTCCAGCTCTCCGATGGCCTGACGGACGGTGTTGCGGCTGATGCTCAGGCAGCGGCAGAGCTCGGCCTCGCTGGGGAGCAGGGCGCCCACCGGCAGGGCGCCGGTGGAGATACTGCGCTTGATGATGCCCACCAGTTGGGCGTAGAGGGGGATATCGCTGTCCAGCGACAGCGTAGTATGCAGAATGGAGTTCTGTTCCATGGCGGGGTTCCTTTCCCTTGCGTTACCCTTAGGTAAGTTGTACCTATTGTACCATACAATCCGGTGGAATGGTAGGGGGTAAATGAAAAATATTTGTCACGCTGTCGATTTTCTTTCAAAAACCGCCGGAAGCGCTTTCCCCCTCTGTACAGGCGGCGCGCAGCGTCTCTGTATGCAGACAGCGCCGCGTGACGCGGCGCTGTCTGCGGAACAAAAAGAAGGAAAACCTTTCGGTAGTAAGCGATTTACTTGTGGTCCACGCTGTACATATGCTCGATGAGGCAGAGGACCTTGTCGGAGTAGCCCATCTCGTTGTCGTACCAGCTGACGACCTTGACAAAGGTATCGGTCAGTGCGATGCCGGCCTTGGCGTCGAAGATGGAGGTATGGGTGTCGCCCAGGAAGTCGGAGGAAACAACGTCCTCATCGGTGTAGGCCAGAATGCCCTTCAGCTCGTTCTCGCTGGCCTTCTTCATGGCGGCGCAGATATCCTCATACTTGGCGGGCTTGGCCAGGTTGACGGTCAGGTCCACCACGGAGACATCCAGGGTGGGGACGCGCATGGACATACCGGTCAGCTTGCCGTTCAGGCTGGGGATGACCTTGCCCACGGCCTTGGCAGCGCCGGTGGAGCTGGGGATAATGTTGCCGGAGGCAGCACGGCCGCCGCGCCAATCCTTCAGGGAGACGCCATCAACGGTCTTCTGGGTAGCGGTGGTGGAGTGCACGGTGGTCATCAGGCCGTCGGTGATACCGAAATTATCGTGCAGGACCTTGGCGATGGGGGCCAGGCAGTTGGTGGTGCAGCTGGCGTTGGAGACAAACTGCATATCGCTGGTGTATTTGTCCAGGTTGACGCCGCAGACGAACATGGGGGTGTCGTCCTTGGAGGGGGCGGACATGACCACGTGCTTGGCGCCCGCGGCGATGTGGCCGGCGGCCTTCTCCTTGGTCAGGAACAGGCCGGTGGACTCGATAACGTACTCGGCGCCGACCTTGGCCCAGGGCAGGTTGGCGGGGTCACGCTCAGCAAACACGGGGATGGCCTTGCCGTTGACAACGATGTTGTTGCCCTCGGAGGAAACTTCACCCTTGAACTTGCCGTGCATGGTGTCAAACTTCAGCATATAGGCCAGGTAATCGGCGGGGCACAGGTCGTTAACGCCCACGATCTCGATGTTGGGGTGATCCATGCAGCAGCGCATGACCATGCGGCCGATACGGCCAAAACCATTGATACCGACTTTAATGCTCATAAAACATCTTCCTCTCTGATGGAATATCCTAAATGTATGGTATGTTTAGAATTATATGCAGTTGTTTCGCAAAATGCAAGCCTTTTTTGAAACTTTTTTTCGTTTCGCGGAAATTTGATAAAAATCTTGTATTCTTGCACCGCATTTGATATGATGTGAACAAGCTGACAGAAGTTGGCACGGTTGATGGCGCCGGGAAACTGGTATGCTGACAACAGAAGGAGGCTGGTCTCATGGAACAGGCACAGCAGGAAAAGGTATACATGGAGCGGCTGCCGCTGGTGGCGATGCAGATACGGTCCGCACTGGGCAATATCTACTACGGGATGCAGAAGCTGGCCCCCGCCGATGAACGGGACGAGGATCCGATACTGGACGCGAATGCCGCCATGCTCTACCATGGCTATTTCCGGTTGCTGCGGCTGGCAAAGAACCTGGAGTCCGCCTCTATGCTGAACCGTAAGGAGCTGCTGCCCACCGAAAACACGGACCTGAAGGTGTGGCTGGACGAGATCATCCGGGAGGCGGAGGTCCCCTTTGAGTTGAAGGGTGTACAGCTGGAGATGGTGTGCGAGGAACGCTACGCCATCACCGCCGTCAATGAGCCGTGGCTGAGCCAGGCCCTGTGGCAGCTGCTGTCCAACGCGCTGAAGGCCTGCTCCGCCGGTGGAAAGGTGACGGTGACGCTGGCCGTGCAGAAGCCCCATGTGCTCATCAAGGTGAAGGATACCGGCTGCGGCATTCCTGCCGACCGGCAGGAAATGCTGTTTCGCTGGCATATGCGGCCCATGACCCTGGACTATGTCGCCGGCGGCGTGGGGCTGGGACTGCCCCTGGCGCATCAGATCGCGCGGCTGCACGGCGGTCAGCTGCTGCTGAACAGCCGGGAGGGCCAGGGCACCACTGCCACCATCGCGCTGCCGATGGTACGGGCTTTGGGAACGCTGGGCGAGAACATTGAGGACTACACCGGCGGCTTCCAGCGGGTACTGCTGGAGCTGGCGGACGCGCTGCCCGACGAGGCATTCCTGGCAAAGCATTTGGACGAATAAGAACACGCTGTCGGGCGGAGGGCCGCCGCGGCACGGCAGGGACGCGCCCCTGCCTGCTATGGCGCTCTTCGCCCGATAGCTTTCCACATTTTCCCGAAAGTATGCGCCGCCGCTGAATGGCGGCGCATACGCCCCATGTGGGCGTGGGAGACATAGACTACGGAGAACGATCGTATGCGCAAGAAAAAGGTTCTGGTGGCCATGTCCGGCGGCGTGGACAGCTCCGCTGCGGCGGCACTGCTGGTGCAGCAGGGCTACGACTGCGACGGTGCCATGCTGAAGCTGGCCCCTAACGAGGACAGCCGCTGCTGCTCCGCCGACGACGCTGAGGACGCGCGGCAGGCGGCCACACGGCTGGGGATGCGGTTCTATGTATTCAACGAGACAGACCGCTTCCGCCGGTGCGTAATGGACAGGTTTACGGCGGAATACGCGGCCGGACGGACGCCCAATCCGTGCATCGACTGTAACCGGGAGCTGAAATTCGGCGCCCTGCTGGACCGGGCACTGACGCTTGGCTACGACTATATCGCCACGGGGCACTACGCCCGGGTGGCCTATGACGCGGAAAGCGGCAGATACCGCCTGCTGCGGGGTGCGGAACGGCGGAAGGACCAGAGCTATGTGCTGTATCAGCTGACGCAGCACCAGCTGGCCCATCTGCTGCTGCCAGTGGGAGACTATGACAAGCCGGCTATCCGTGACAAGGCGCGGGAGGCCGGGCTGGACAACGCCGACAAGGGCGACAGCCAGGACATCTGCTTCGTGCCGGACGGAGACTATGTGACCTTTCTGCAGCGGCAGGGGCTGACACTGACGCCGGGAGACTTCCTGGACGAAGCGGGCCGCGTGCTGGGACGGCACCGGGGCCTGCCCTGCTATACCATCGGCCAGGGAAAGGGCCTTGGCGTGGCGGTGGGGCGGCACGTATATGTGCTGGAAAAGGACCGGGACCGCAACGCTATCGTGCTGGGAGACGACGCGGCGCTGTATGCCTCCTCCCTGCTGGCGTCCCATGTAAACTGGATCAGCGGCCAGATACCGGCGGTGCCGGTACGGTGTGCCGCCAAGACGCGGTACAGCCAGGTGGAGACCCCCTGCACCGCTTATCCCCTGCCGGACGGCGGACTGCGGGTGGTGTTCGATCTGCCCCAGCGGGCCATCACTGCCGGGCAGGCGGTGGTGCTGTATGACGGCGACGAGGTGCTGGGCGGCGGCACCATCGAAAAAAGCGAATAAAAACCTCCCCGGCGCATAGTGCCGGGGAGGTTTTTATTCGCTTAGATTTATCAGAAATGCGTCTCCACGAACTTGTTGAACTTGGCCACATCCATCTCGTCCTTATAGGTGTTCTTGAAGCGCTTGACCGTTTCACTGTTGTACTGAACGATGGCGCGGTACTTCAGCAGGCCCACCACCAGGCCCACGCCGCCGCAGATATAGCCCCAAGGGGAGGCCTTGGCACAGGTAAACGCCAGCACCGCCAGCATGATCAGTGAGATCACCACACCGGCGATCTGCTTCTTGGGGTGGATGCGGTCCACGTCCTCCTGCTTGACGACGCCCTCCTGGACCATGGCCTTAGCAAACTGCTTCTGCACGCCGAACAGGCTGGCCGCCTGCAGCATCATGGGCGCCACCACAAAAAAGGCAAAAAACGTGTCCACGACGCCGATGATCAAAATCCCTAAATCTCCCATTGTCTTACACTTCCTCCTGTTGATGTTTGAATAGGAGCCGCATATCGCTCCGTGATGTGGCGTACAGCATATGGCTGTAGCACAGCGAGAATTCCACGATATCGCCCACTTGCAGACGGCGGGGGCAGTCCTCCACGTCCACGATGCAGTGGTCGGAGGATCCGCCGATCACCGTCAGCCCCGGTTCGCGGGGGAGCAGGCTCTCCAGGTCGCCCACGTCGGCCCGGCCCAGGGCCAGGAGGGCGCGGCGGCGGACACCGCGGTCCACATAGGTAGGCTTGCGGCCGAAGGCATCGATGGCCAGCTCGCCGATGGGATAGGTGGGCTTGTCCTTGACCTCCACCACCTCGGCCCGGAGGGTAAAGGTGTCCATGCGGAGGTAATCCATGTCGCGGATGCCCCAGTCCACCTGCAAATCCTTGCCCAGCAGGATACCCTCGCCGATTCGGAGGTGGTTGATACCGGCGGGCATGGTGCCCCAATGGACCAGCGTAAAGGAGCTGGTAGCGCCGCCGGAGACGACCTCCAGCGATCGGCCGATACGCGCCTCCACCCGGTGAGCCAAAGCGACCAGCTCGTTCATCTTGTCCGGGGTGGGCTTAGTGGAGCCGTAGCAGGACAGGTTAACACCGATACCGGCCAAGTGTACATGGGGCAGGTCCTGCTCCACCCGCTGGCAGACGTCCACCAGCTCATCCTTGTCCCAGAAGCCCTCACGCAGGTCGCCCAAGTCGGCCATCACGATGACGCGGTGGGTCCTGCTCTGACGGAGACACTCCTCCTCCAGCGCCATCAGGGTGGCCCACTCGCTTTGCAGGGACGTGTCGCACAAAGCGACCACGTCCGGCAGCTCCGTCAGACCGGGGATTCGGATCAGGAGCCAGGGGCCGGGCACACCGGCGGCACGGCATTTGGCCACCTGCTCCAGGCGGCTGGTGCCCAACTCTGCGGCACCGGCAGCACGCAGCGTCCGGGCGATCTCCGGCAGGCCATCCGCACCCTTGATAACACCGCAGACGCAGATACCCGCGGCATTGCAGCGGGAGATCACCGCCCGGGCATTGCTTTGCAGCAGAGAAAGATCGATCTCTAATTGGGGATATTGCCGCACAGCGACACCTCCTATACACTCAATAGGGACATTGTACCACATTCGTTGCGGTTTGTCACATCTTTTCGCAAAATTCCCGCGGCGGACAGCTTTTGCTGTCCGCCGCCGATACGAGGTGCCCTCCCCTGCCCTGCACGCAAAAAAGAGACCGCCGAAGCGGTCTCTTTTTTTGCTGGAGTATGTACTTACTTGGCAAGAGCCTTGTTGGCTTCGGCCATTTCGGCGAAGATGCCGGCGTGCTTCTTGGCAACGATGGCGCGGATGACCAACAGCGTACCGACCATCAGGGCCACAGCGATCAGCAGGTTGACAAACACGTTCTGGATCAGGCCGGCCAGGATGAAGCTGACGAAGGACACACCAGCCACGGTCAGCGCATAAGGGATCTGGGTGAACACGTGGTTCAGGTGGTAGCAGTGGGCGCCGGCAGAAGCCATGATGGTGGTATCAGAGATGGGGGACAGGTGGTCGCCGCACACGCCGCCGGCGCAGGAGGCAGCCGCCGAACCCGCAGTGCCGGAAATTCAGGTCAGAAAGATACGGGCGCGCGTGCTGGCCAACACGGATGGCTCGTTCAGCGATCGAACCGATATCTGGCGCGCCGTCTTCATGTTCTGGCGCGATAACCCGAAGATGATGATGATCGGCAACGGCGTCAACCAGACGGGGCACAAAATCGGTCAGTATATTTCCTGGACGGACGGCATAGCCGTTCACAATGCCTACCTGCAGTGGGCGGCCGATTTCGGCCTGATCGGTCTGGTACCGCAGATCGTCTTCCTGGCGATTGCGGTCTGGCAGACGATTCGCGTCTTCTTTGCGCCCAAGCGGCCGCGCGGCGCGCTGGGGCTTTGCATGATGACGTTCGCCAGTTTGCTCATCGGCATGATGGAGAGCGCGACGCTCAGCGCGATGCTGCCCATCAACCTGATGTTCATGTTTGCGCTCGCTCAGCTTTCGGCCATGAGCCGCGACGTTGCGAAAAAATAAGAAAACAACCGCCGACACCCAAAGGGGGCTTTCTCGATGAAACGACAGGCTTGTATGCTGCTGTGCGCCGGGCTGCTTGCGCTGGGCGCGGGCGCGCTCGCGCAGACGGCGACGTATGTTTTTCCCTACGAAGGATTCCGCTACACGCAGCGGGAGGATGAAACCGTGCTCACGCAGACGAATCTGGGCGAGCACGAGGCGCTGCTCAAGTCGCTGGGCACGAGCAGCGAGGCCGTGCTGGCCAGCTATGTGGCCTCGGGCATTGTGATGGAGGTCATCCCGGACGACGGCGGGCAGATTGCCGTCAGCGTGACGGACGCGGGAAAATTCGCCGATGTGCAGGATATGGACAAGATGACGCAGGAGCAGCGGCTCGCGTTTCTGGCGCAGTTTGAAATGAGCGGCCTGTATGAAACCTGCGCCTATGTCGATACCGCGCCCGCCTGCGTGCGCCTGACCAGCTCGGCCATGTATGCGTCCATGCCGGTGTACAGCCTGCGCTACGCGACGCTGCATCTGGGCAAACTGTATATGATCGAGCAGACCATCGTGGGCCGCGAACCGGACGAGGCGGACGACGCGCGCATGGAGCAGCTCCTTTCGGGCATGAAGCTGCTTTCCTCGCTCGGGCAGGCGACGCCCACGCCGCAGGCCACGGCCACGATGCAGCCGACC
>ERZ780168.1415-NODE-1415-length-25136-cov-7.179977_pt1 | contig 25136 bp, 22 predicted proteins | sample MGYA00510981_ERZ780168 | MGnify/ENA primary metagenome ERZ780168 (study PRJEB29588, sample SAMEA2158769) | human gut metagenome | biome: human gut; feature: human-associated habitat; material: faeces | place: Denmark | collected 2008/2010 ...
AGGGAATTCATGAATATATCATGAGTTCAGGGACCTACATATTTCTTTGATATTCCTTTAAATAGTTCGTAATACCTTCCAGCAATATATTCGTGACACACTGCTTCCCTTCTTCCGAGAGAAGGAATTCAACATCCTCCTTATTATCCTGAAAGAAATTCTCGACCAGCACTGCCGGACAATTCGTTTTCTGACAGATATAAAGATTGGCAGTCCAATACAACTTTTGTGGAGACGGACGACGTACTTTCACCTTCATGTTCAAGGCAGCTTGTGCCAATTGCCGGGCAAGCCGTTTGCTATTCATTGAAGCATTGTTACCAACAAATACGCTCCATCCGTTTGCAGACATCCACTCAGCACCATTCCCCATCGCATTGCAATGGATTGATACCAATATAGCCTCTTTGCCGAATGCATTGACACGCTTCACACGCTCAGATAACGTCACATCATTTTCTTCCGGCACAATACGCATAGCATCAATGCCTTCATTTTGTAATCCGGTTACCACTCGGTCTGCAATCTCACGAGTATATGCATACTCCTTCAAACGACCGTCAGGCGAACATTTGCCGGAAGTTTCCTTGCCGTGTCCGTTATCTATTAATATTTTCATGTGTAGATGGTTCTATTTTTGATACGCTCCGTCCTTGGCCTCAAATATCACCGAAGGCTCAAATACTTCTACTGTATGCCATGCACCTTTGGGGATTTGACAGCCATACTTGGCTTCTGCAGGATTGAGGTGAATACGTTGTACTTCTTGATACGACACCTTGCGAGATACATCTTGAGCATCCATACCTTGTAGAAGTCCTGCCATATCATTCTCATATGAAACAACCTCTTCATAAATAATTTCGTCCAACTTACCACACAAGCAGATTACAGTTTCTGTAGTATCTTCATGGCGATGGATAGGCACTTCAGTTCCTGGCAACAATGCATTGAGCATGCGTTGGCTGGTATCAGCAGATGAAGTACGTAGGTCAAAGCTCTGACGCAAACGTGAATTTTCTTTAGCCTCTGCAAAGAGAGTTTCAAGCATTTTTTTATTTATTTCCATACTATATATTCAATTATTGGGCATTCGTTTTGCTCTTCTAGGGACAAAAAAGTAGAAGCAAAATATCCATATAGCTTTTAAATATTTCATACATAAAATATTAATAACGTCTCAACACCACTTGGAACGCCTCTGCGTAACTGCATCCCCATTGACTACCTCGCATTGCAGCCAAACCTGAAATATACTCATTGCTACGAGGATGAGGATATGGACGCATGACACCACGGTACATAGCCAACGCCTCGCATTTGGCATCCACACCTTCCTTACCCACCTCAACATAACAGTTAGGACGAAATAAATTCATGGCATCATTGATTGCCCACTCGCTACATGAAGGTACTTCCATATACCAAAACTCCTTCACAGACTTTATATTTGACTGGCGCTGAAACAAACGAACAGCCTCCTGACAAGCCATGGAAGTCTGCAAATGATCATTGTTTGTATCTGCAGGATGATGTGTAATGATAATATCCGGCTCACTCTCACGTATTACACTTTCAATAAATTGTACCAATTTCAAGTGAGGAACAGTATTCATTTCAATATTTGGGAAAGTTCCTTCATATATTTTACTTACACCCAAAAACTTATTTGATGCATTTGTGTCATCTTCCAATTCGTTATCTCCTGGACGAAACGCACGAGCCTTTGCTTCCGTACACATGATAGCTACATCCACTGTCTGTCCTTCACGAGTCCATTTATACATAGATGCACCAGCACCAAGAGTCTCATCATCTGGATGGGCTACTACAAGTAAGTATTTCATAAATTTAGATTTTAAATGTTACTTTTCCATTGTTTCTTTCGCATCATTTATAAACTCGTTCAGCATCCATGTACATTCCTTACCGAACAACGCATAAATAATACAAATCACTGTATATATAATCATTTTCAAATCGTAGAAGATACCTGCTTTTTTCACGTATGTATATTCCAATTCACGACGTGTAGGATATACTTTTTCCATATATTCCTTTTCATCCGTGATTTGGTCCCCATATATAAAATCATACAAAGCAGCAGGACCACTCAATCCTACAGGTACTTTTGCAGCCTCATTCCATTTGCCATAACGAAACATTTCAAACTGATCTTGAGCAACAGGACGAGGACCAATGATTGACATTGTGCCATTTAAAATATTTAACATCTGTGGTAATTCATCAATCTTCACTTTACGAATAAAATGACCAAATGAAAAGATACGTTCTTCATCAGGTCTTAAAGAAGCCTCCGTTGCCGCTTTTACTGCCCGCATAGAACGGAACTTATACATTTTAAAAGGTTTATTATCTTTACCTATACGATGTGCTATATAGAATATCGGTCCCCAATCGGAAACTAAAATACCAATAATACTAATAATCCACAATGGTGAAGTGCCAATGATACCTATCAAAGCACAGATAAAGTCAAAAATTCGCTTGATTAATTTGTAAAACATAATTTATTGAAGTTATGAATATCCTTTTAGTTTAGCCAAATAAAATAGCATTGTTCCCAATTTGGCGTTAGTAGGCAAATTTGAGCATTCCCCTTTTTATATAGTATCATAATCGATACCTTATAAAAAACACTCATAAAATTATTGGATTTTAACGGTACCTTGTTCTTCATACAGAACCTTCTACCAACACACTGACTGGTAAAACCTCCATCTAGTACTTAATATAAAGTTTTTCTAAATCTTCACTACTGTACATAAGGATATTTTTACTTCAGCAGTAAAGATATGGTTACCCAATTAAGCACCTTTTTGAATACTTACTTAATTTCTAATTATTTTTTTAATTTTGCTTTTCTGAAACTTGGGTTCAGATACTTCAGTATACCAGCAAACATACCAGCAAGCATTGGCAATGGATCATTCCATGCACCATCATGGTAACTTACTTCCTTGCCAAAAAAATTGAACCAAGACGGTCTAAACTTGAATCTGTCCTTTGAGAACAAGAACCACATCACATCCAACCCCATCCAACGAACCTGCTTTCCAATCTTATATTCGAACTTAGGCATCGGCTCATTAAACTCATCTGCAACGAACACTTTACCGAAATCCACTCCAGCGGCAAAGGCTGCCTGAAAACTCGATGGCACACGAGGATTAATCTCGATAATCTTCAATTCATGTGTCTGCACTTCTTCCAACACATCAAAATCAGCAAAGCCGACCCAATTCAGTTTTTGCAAGACTTCTCGGCATTGATTGAGCAAATACTCATGCTCAACCGTCTCACTGTAACAGCTGCTGCCACCTTTGATTGGGAAGAACCTGCGGATCTTTATAATGGTGTAGTTGTCCATATTGCCCTTCTTGTCGCGATAGAGCATCACGTTATAATAGTAATCTGGTTGCTCCACATACTGCTGCAAAGTGCATGCACCAAAATGCTTATGTACATCTGGATATTTCTCCATCAGCTCTTTCATGTTGTCCACACGCATAATACCTTTAGCTCCTTGCGACAGATTAGGCTTAATCATAGCGGGAAATCCTACATAGCCAACCACCTGCCTAATCTCATCGGCTACCTCTTGAATATCTCTAAATCCAACCGGCAGCCCTCTTGTATGCGGATGGCAGAGCCCATACTTTTCGCATAGCTCCATTAGCTTCTGCTTATCATTGGCAATATTGAAGACCTCAAAAGACAGTATAGCACACTTCAAATGAAACTTCTCTTCTATTATTTCTTTATTCTTACTCAGAAAATCCGCACCATCGTCAGCAAGTGGAATAATCAAGTCCACCTGATGCAGCCCCAAATAATCGTAGAGAAACGACTTGAACTCAACAGTATGCAATGTAATATCAGGCGATTGATGTTTTTCACTCAACCATCTTGTAGCATATCCGCTTGTCATCTTATGGTTACAGAAGCCAACCACACGATGCCCTTGCTTCCTCAGAGAACGAGCCAAACAGATAGCCTGAACCCCCTCGGCATTTATCAGAAGAATATTTTTCATTTTTGAGACTCTTTATATAGCTTTAATCGATCCTTGACAAATTCACACTGATAAAGTTGAGAGTCAAACTCATCCTTGACTTTATTATAGCAATTTTGACTCAGTCTAGCGTATTCTCCAGTATCCATACTCAACGCATCTTTCATTGCCCCTCGCAGGCTATCCGTTGATTTTGCCTCACAAACTATGCCGTTTTCACCATGATGGATAAACTCTGTTGGCCCCTTGATATTGCTAACGATTGTCGGCACGCCAAATGCAGCAGCTTCTAATGCTACAGAACCAAATCCCTCTCTATAGCTTGGAAAAACAAAAAAGTCAAATGCCGCATAAAACTTAGCCGGATTGCTCACAGATCCTGTGAAGTGGATCTTCGGATGCTCTTGGGCCTTTTTAAATATTTCTTGGTTCAGCCTTTCTGTTTCATAATAGGGACCTACGATAAACAAAGACACATTGTCGCTATCAAGCGACATGAATGCCTCGAGCAACTCATTTATTCCTTTCTCTGGTACTATACGTCCAACAAATCCTAATACTCGATCATTATGAGGAATGTCATACTCATTACGTATTTCTTCACTCCATTTTTCTTTTTTAGAAATGTTAAACTTTTTCAAATCCACTCCACAAGCACTACCATGAAATATCACATTTCCTTTTTTACGAGAATACAGTTTTTCTGCAGTTGCAAACTCCAGATTACCAAAACTATCAGGCTGCACACGGGTTGAGAACAAACAAGTCACCTTGACCATCGTCTTATAGAACCATTTCTTAATACCAGTATAATCTGTATAAGAAATCCCCCACTGGCAATAGATTCTGACTGGAACTCGGGCAAGCCAGCTTGCTATAGAGCCATACAATGCAGCATTGGAAGATGTATATTGTACGATGTCGAACTTCTCTTTCTTAAAAACTTTATATAGCATACGAACACTTTTAATCACTTCTAAAGGAGACACATTTCCCCTTGACATCTTTTGTGGTAAATATGTTATACCAGCCAAGCTCTCACCGTCAAACATATCACTTAGCTCACAGATGATATATGATTCAAATCCGTTTTTTGCTGCATAGCGTAAATTATCCAACATAAACCACTTGATACCCTGAGCCTTGGTAGCCACACCTGCTATCTTGATTTTTTTCTCCATTACGTTTTCTTGTTATGAATCATGTAAATTAACTTTTTAGGCAGCAACCACGATACAATGGGTTTCAAAATCCATGGATATAGAAACAGTGGCATTTTGCATGCATTAAACCCAAGCCACATAGTCTTTGTAGCTCCCCACGTCATATTCCACGAACTCTTCTTGCTGTAATCTGACAAACTGTCATGATAACGCAATACTGGCTCCTGAAGGTTATATCCTCTGAATCCTTTGGCATAGAAGCGAAACCACATATCATAGTCCTGCCCTCGCTTAGTGCGGTCGCTCACTATATAACCATTCAGTGCATCGTATACCGATTTGCGCATCATGATGGTGGGATGAAAGAAGGGTACACCCTTGGCTAAATACTCTTTCCGTGGTTTCTCGGGATTGAAGATGGTCTTCTTTACCTTCTCACCATCAAACAACATCACACCACCACCTACGACTGCTAAATCTGGATGTGCATCAAGAAAAGCCACCTGCTTCTCCAGACGGTCAGGCAGGCATAGGTCATCAGTATCCATACGAGCGACATACTCGCCTTGGACATACTTCAAACAATGATTCAGAGAATAAGCCAAACGACTATTTTTCTCGTTGCGAATCACTCGAATATTAGGATACTTCTCGGCATACGACTTTGCTACATCGAAGGTATTGTCCGTCGAGCAGTCATCGCAGATTATTAACTCCCAATCTTTACAGGTCTGCTGTAGTACAGAATCGATGGATGCGGATAATGTGGAAGCAGCATTGAAGGCTCCCATTATTACTGAGACTTTCATTTTTAATTCAACATTACATTAAAACTATATGGAACAATATGTCCAATCTTAGAAAGGTATATATAGAAATATCCTAAATGGCCTACTATAGCAATCAACCAGAATACTGCATTTAGAGAAGTGACTCGATGTTTGTGCAGGTATGCCCACAGAATTATTGTAGAGACCTGGAAGTATGCTGCAAGTCGGGTAACCTCTCCATACAAACCAGACAAAATTACAACTACATAAATCAAACTACCAAAAATCAACATATTCAGCAGGACATCATAATTCCTAATATACTCTGCCTTGATTTTTGACCGTTGCAAAATAAAGAACACACTCAGAATCAAATAAAAAACTGTAAACATTTCTCCACCGCCTTCATGTTCTGTATATACACTATATCGGTCCTCAATCGTAGCAGCAAAGGTCATAATTCGTGGAATGATAGCACCCGTTACCAAACCGCCAACAATAATCAATGCCAAAACCTTATTGGAAAATGGCAGTCTGAAGAAAAAGTATAGTGGTAAGGCTACAAGAGCTGTTTGGTGAAACAAGGCCGCAATACATACTGTAATGGCATACCTCTTAAAATCCTTATTAAGCAGATACGGTATCGACAACATATAAATACCGATTGCTACCGCCTGGCGAGAAGCAGCAAATGCAAACAAATAGAATGCCAAAGTAATATATACAAATAAGGAAAGAGTCTTTGATTTCGATAATTGATTTATCACTCTTAATGCAGCAGCTGTACAGATAATACCCACTGCGGTAAGAATTATAAAATAATGCTCACCCAAACGTATCAACAACAAATTCAACAAATTCCATCCGGGCTCAGTAGAGAATCCTTCGAGTGTATCAAGAGACAATGAATAGTTAGCCTTGTCCAAAAAACTGCGACAATAACCACCTGTATCCGTTCCCACCTCTGCACTTCTAAATCCAATTAATACTATCAAAGGTATAGCACAAAGAACCAAAAACAATTTGTTCTGGCTCTTCTGATAGACGGCCATAAAAATCGATGCTAATATTAAAACTACGAAATAGGGTGTCATATCAATAATTATATTTATTCAGCAAAGTTTCTATCACTTCACGGTGGGCATCACAACGCACAAGATTATTGGTCACATTCAACTGCCATTTGGAGTAAAGCAGTCGTACCAACTTATTTCGAAGCAGACGATTCAAGCGATTAGTCTGCAAGCCGTGACCATAAAGCATAGAAAGATAGAGGGGTTCTATTTCATTGCAGAACTTCTGCCATTCAGCCTCGATAAAGGCCATATCTGTGATTTTGGCTGATCGCTCCATAAAAGGTACCATAATACCATCGGGATTTGACGAAAGACTGATCAATCCATTGCTTTGTGTCTCCAAGGCCGTAAACACAACGCTTACTTTATCCTCAACACTAACTGTTAACACCAGACTTTCATTCCACTTATCATCGCCCTTCCTGTAACCAAAAATGCTATTGCCCTGACCGTACAGAATAGTTCCACCATGATACTTTTCGTAGGAACCTATGCAATGACTATGCTGGACCAACACCACATTAGCTCCCGAGTCCACAAACTTTCGACATTTCTTCCGAAGCAAAGGGCTGGGATAGCGATAATTCTCTATACCGCCATGAAACAACACAATAACACAATCCACCTGTGCCTTCAACTGACGTATGCGATCATAGTCTTCGAACACATCCAACGCCTTGGCACCCATCTTTCCGTTTTTTGTGTAGTTGAATTCTCGTTCTGCAAACGATGCAAAACCTATCTTCTTGCCCTTCACTTCAACTATCAGCGGAACGGAAGCTGCCTGCTCGTCGACACCAGCTCCGAATGTACGGATGTGGTGTTGCTGGCAAATGTCCAAGGTAGAACATATACCCTCATCTCCGCAGTCGCGAATATGATTGTTGGCAAGGCTCACAGCCTTCAAACCCGCATCGGCTATGGTAGCCATGCATTTAGTACTGCCATACAGCACCGGTCCGCATTTCTTTACCGGAGTAGGGTGGTCAGTAATTGCACATTCCAAATTGGCAATGCAATAGTCTGCCTCCTTGATTAGGGGAAGCACATTGCCAAACAAACTCTCACCAGAGCCCGACTCGAATGCCTCCTTGGTATCATTGGTTGGGCAAATATCTCCAAATATCAGTATCTTACTCATGTAGTTTCTTTATTACCTTCTCGCGTTTGTTATAATAGATGACATTAGCAGGAACATCCTTATTAACCAATGAACCAGCAGCTATCACACTACCAGAACCAATATGTACGCCTTTGAGGATGATTACATTATCGCCTATCCAGACGTTATCACCTATAACGATTTCTCCGTACGTATAACCAGCCTCCTTCATATTACCAGCCACATGTATTTCATGATCATGGTCATACATAGAAACGTGAGGTGCTATCATCACATTATTTCCGATGGAGATCTTGTGATGGCAAGTGATGATTGTATAAAAACCCATGGATGAGTTATTCCCTACTGTAAACTGACCATGACCGGCAACTGACAATATCACACCATCTGCAAAATTAGAAACTGCTCCAATTTTTGCAGATGCACCTTTTCTGATACGAATTGTTGCAGTACGAGAGACGTGGGGCAATCCAGTAAACTGCAAACTTCTACCAAAAGCGAACTTATAAAAGAATGCCTTGATTAGCCCCAATACAGAGGGGTATGTATATAAGAATCGACGTAACATACTTATTCTTTTTCAAGTTTCCACATTTCGCCTACAATCGCATCATACTCAGCAGGCACAAAGTCGGGAGCTCCGCCAGCAGGAAAGAAAGTCAATTCACCAAAATAAATCTTTCCACACACTTGGTAGAGGTCAACACGAACGTATTGGAAGGGTTTACAGAGATCACGTACAATTTTCTGCATCTCATCATACATCTGAGGGCGTGGGACATTGATGTTCGGATTGTGTGGGAGCTCCTTCCCGAAAGGCATCAGGTTCCAATCCATATCGTAGAAGTTGCGGGTGTTGTGCTCAGTTCCACGCCCCACTTCCAACTGCATAAACCTAGATTCACCATTGAAACAGTAAAACTTATAATCACGTAATTCTCCAGTCTCATCTTCAAGGTACTTCTCGGCAATGATGTGCCTTGGCATGCTTTGATACACCCACTCACGTCCGCTCCATGCTATGGTTTGGTGAAGCCAAGTGTGCATCATCATCTTTGCTTGCCATTTACACAATTGGCTCTTGTCTTTCACAATGATATTATGTCCGCTGCCATGAGTATCTTTCAGCACAAACTGATTAGGTAGAGCATTAAAGTCAATCTCCGACACATTTTTATATACTCCTAACAGATCATTCAGCAAATGTCCATAACCAACACTTTCTATATATTCTCGTACCGTATATTTATTTGCGACTTTCTCCATTAAAGACTTACGAGCATACAACTTATACCACTGTAGTTTTTCGCTAAACAACTGCGGATCTTCCATATTAGCAGGACGGCCTCCAGTGTGCTTGCGATAGTAACAATCAACAGCTTTTTCGTCAGACACTACTATAGGCATCAGCCAGCTCATAAAACAGTGATAAACACTTATTGGATATTCTAACCAAAAACTTCTTGCCATAGTTCTTATTTATCGTTACAAATCATATTCAAATACTTATCTTCAATGTCTTTTATCATTGACACAGAGTTGTATCCTCGTTTGTCAAAGGCTGCTACGATTTCTTCATGCGTCGGTTCTTCCTCTTTTCTCTTTCGTCCAATCTCCTCCGCCCATGCATTAACGTCATCCAGCGGAAGAAATCTCACTAGCCCCAACTTTACATCTACTATCTGTGGAATACCTGTTGACAGTAGCGTAGATATGCCAGCAGCTTGAGCTTCGATGGCTGCCATTCCAAAACCCTCGGTGGTGGATGGCATCAGAAACACGTCAAATGCCTTGATGTCGTGCGCTACATGGGTGGTGTTGCCCATAAAGTGAACTTTGTCAGTGATGCCAAAACTCTCGGTCAGTGCCACCAATTCGGCACAATAGGCATCCTTCTGGGCATCAAAGCGACCGTAACATACAAAGTGTATCTCCATGCCTTGCTGATTGAGGAGAGCTACAGCCTTAAGTGCCAACTCATAGTTTTTGATGCGAGCCACACGCCCTACCGAACCTACCACAAACTTACCTTCCATACCTATGGCAGCCTTTGCCTCTTGCACGTCCTCGGGCGTAGAAAAGTACTTCTGCACATCAATCATGTTGGGGATAATCACCTCATGCTTCCAAGGATAGAACAGTCGTCTCCAAGCCTCGTGCGAACAAGCCCAATAATGGTTGGAATAGGTATTAACGTATGCTCTCAGCACTTGCAAAGTAAACTCTTCTTTCAGGTTACTAATGAGGCCACCCTTGAAGCGGATATCGGCATGACAATGGCTAATACGGCATTTAATGCCAACTTTCTTTGCTGCCATACAGATAATACCTCCATTGGCATTCAGGTGGCTGTGGAGAATGTCAATCTTACCTAATTTGCTTACATATTCCTTGAATTTGCGACAATATCCGCTGATACCTAAACTGCCCACAGATGGAATATAGACAATCTCCACTCCTAGGGAGTGAATCTCATCATCGAATATACCTTTCTGTATCTCACCTTGATAATGCACCATTAGGATATAGCGTACACGACCAGTCTGGTGGCGGAAAATCTCCATGATGAGCGTCTCCGTACCACCGGTATTCATCGTTCCATTTGCTATTAGTATGGTTGGTTTATGTTGTTGCATAGTTTATTTCTTATTCACCTCAAACAGTCCCATCACTCTCTGATAGATTGAAGCCAGTATATATGATGTTATTAATATGGTCAATGTGACGGGTATAAACCAAACAATAAACGAGTTCTGATCCGTATAGAACCTCTCCATCACCTGTGGGTATATCAGTTGGTCGCAGAGATAGGAAAAGAGGAACATCTCGTAGCTGGCAAGCGATACGCTAGTCACCACCTTCCCGATGGCCTTGGTCTTGATATCTACCTTATACAGACTGACGAACAGAAGCGTCATAGCTATATAGCCTGGGAGTGCGTAATATGGTCCAAATAAATTCGGCAAATTACCCTCATTACATACAATATTGATCTTCAACCAATTAGTCAAAGGATATTGTAGATATATTGCACAAATAGCCAAAATAGCCAAAACTTTACGCTTGATCACGGGTTGAAAATATCGTATATATGCTCCCGTAAAATACAGTAGCACAGGGAAACACATCTGCCAGTAGTTGGGTACAATACGAAACTCTCCCCTATCCACCAATGGAGGCAAGCTGGTCATGAAAATCAGTACTGCAAAGAGTCCATATATCAACTTCTTTTTATCCGAGTTGAATACCTTCTCCACCACTATATTCAGGAATGGTACACACAGGTATAGACCGATAAACATCTCTACATACCAAGCATAGCCAATGGTCTTATACCCCAAGGTACCAAAAAACAACTCCTGATAGAATGATCAGCCGACAGTACTGCCCATGTCAGAACTGAGATGATGGCATAAGGTATCAGCACTCGCTTGATGTTCTTATAATATTCTGAGGAAAACTCCTTCCGGCAATTGAAATACCCCGTAAGCATCAAGAACAAGGGTACACCCAAGTTGCAGAAGAACGCCTTTAGGCATCCTTGCAGCAGCATACTTCCACCCTCAAATAGTACCTGATTGTAAGGTGTATTGACAGTGAAGAAATGACCACAAACCACACATACGATGGCCAACGTGCGGATTATATCAGGACCAATTTCTCGCTGCTTCATTATATTTTGATTTTTCGGTAAATAGTGCGCGCCAACATCAAACTGTCGTATTGCAACTTTGCAAGCAGATTTCCCATCATGTAGCCTTTATAGAAAAGATTGGTTCGCTTGCTCAAAGCGCATGCAGGAGAATTGATATAGGCGATAGCATCAGTATCCAGTCGCTCACGAATCATCTGCATAGCATCCGGTTGTAGTTCTGGCTTGATATAATCATACATGCCCTGAAGCAGTCCAAGTCTGCTCCGAAGGTATTCATCCTTGTAGGTCGCATAGAGATTGTTCCTCTTCAGATATTCGCCAGTGATATCCATTACGTATGCCAAAGAATAGACACTCTTATCCTTTCGGCTGGTAGTATTGAACGGATTTTGGCGATAGTATGACAAGCGCTCAGGAAGAACTGCAACTTTATCAAGAACAGTAACTAGATGCCACCATACAGGAATATCCTGTTTGGTTAAACCCTCTGGGAAATGTACACTATGATCACGAAGCACCTGTGTACGGATCAGTTTCAAACACGTGAAGGCAGGACACTTCAAGAGCGCAATCTTGTCTTTCGGTTCAAAGCCGATGAGGTCAGACGGTTTATTAAGAAGTTGCGGCAGGTCTTCATCCCTATAGAAAGCGCAATAGTCCCACATCACAAGATCTGCATCCGTTTTAGCAGCTTTTGTGTAAGCCTTCTCCACCATATCCAGAGCGAAAAGATCATCGCCATCAAGCATAAGTATATACTCACCTTGCGCCAACTCAATGGCACGATTTCTCGAAACTGACAACCCTTGGTTCTTAGGCTGCTTCACTAGTTTAATACAACTATACTTTTGGGCATACTCCTGCAGAATATCAAATGTCTTGTCTTTCGAGCAATCATCAATACAGAGTATCTCCAAATTCTGATACGTCTGGTTGATAATCGTCTCCAGTGACTGTCGTAAATATGATTCTACATTATAAACTGATAAAGCAAGGGTTATTAAAGGGTAACGCATAATTTAAAACTTCCCCTAAAGAGATGGGAATATATTTTATTATTAATTTATTTATGATTAGAACTATTATTAGAGCCAATGTTACTCTTAATTGACTGTGAAAATACAACTCTATTGATTATTGATATCATTACGACATCATATATATGATGACGATACCTTTGAGAATATCAAACTGATTAAAACGTACTATTTATATTTATGAAGTTTTGAAAGAACTAGTTCCTTAATCATTACTCTTTCTGATTTTGAGCAATCTATAAACAGTATCGCAATTAATCCAATAACCAGAGTACAAAAACATAGGACTATAAAGCCTGCCCAACCATCCGCTCCCCATTTATATAGCAACTGAACTCCTAAAGACAATACTAATGAAACCAGAAAAAGTCGGAATACCATGGCAAAATATTTTTTTAGCGATAAATCTATCAATTTGTAGCATCGCTCTATAGTCAGTAGCCAATAAAACAAAGATGACACTATCAACACTACAAACGGCCAAAAGCTATTCTGATCTAAGTTCAATATAAAATAAGATAATGGCAAGACTAACATAAATATACAGCCACTCCAAAACTGATATTTCGCTACCTTACCAGTAGCATGTATAGCGGTCATTAGCGGATTTGCCAATACTATAAACAATTGACCAATTAAGACTAATCGAGTAAAGGCTACAGAATATTGAGGAATCTGCCCTAACCATAATTTGAAAATCAAGGGAGTTTCATAAAGAAATACTAAAGATACAAGAAACATCATATAGTACCCCAATCTGGTTGATATATTCAACAATTTCAACATTTCTTCAGTTTCGTTGGCTGCATAAGATTTTATCAGCTGTGGACGCATAGCCGTATAAAAATTCTGAACCAAAGTATTAACAGCCCCCTCAACTTGATATGCAATACCTCTAGACGCATTCACCACAGGACCAAAGAATATGTTAAGAAGAATATTAACACCTTGAGCTTTAAATATATTCGATAATGCCCCCCAAACGCCCCAACCGGCGAAGCCACCAATTTCTTTTATCTTATTTTTATCATATATATATATATACTTAGTTTCCTCAAACTTCATTAAGCAATAAACCATATAAAAAACAAATACAGATACAGATAACAACATTATGAAGAAACCATATATAATCAACTTATCTCCACCCAAAGCCAAAATCGAATAAATCAAAGCTAGCTTCAATAAGGATTCGGCAATCGAAACATAGGCATATACCCCCATCTTTTCACGCGCAATGATAGCTGCATTAAATGGGGAACTAAGAATAGTACACAAAAAGGAAATGATAGAGAACTGATAAATCCAATTAGCAGCTACCATTCGCTCGTCAGGGATCACCAACTTATTGTTAATAAACCACAATCCTAAAGTCTCTGCTAAAACTAATAATATAACACAAACCCCAATATACAAAGTCATGCTGTTACAAAAGATAGAATGTAAATTCTTTTTATCCCCTTTTCCTAATTCGAATGATAAGAATCGTTGTGTGGCAGATGAGAGTGAGTTATTTAAAAATGCAAGCATCGTCACTACTCCACCGACAACATTATAAATTCCATAGTCTTCCTCTCCTAATGCATTTAAGACTATTCTCACAGAGAACAATCCTATAAACATAGTAAGAGCCATTCTGAAATACAGAAACACAGTATTCTTCGCTATTCGTTTATTATTTGATTGAGTACCTGACATTATTATTTGTATAAAACGAAACTCTTTCTTATTCGATGTACGTGATGGTATTAAACCATAGGCAATAGCCTCACCTATGCACGCACTTATCCATTACCTCTTACAAGCGAGCATCAACAATGCTACGGTCAAGAGTACACTTCACATCGAAGATAACATGCTTCTCTTTGAGGAGGGCAAGTACATCAAGACCTTCGAATGCTTTGTGTGCAACGGCTGCAATGACAGCATCGTACTTTTCTGCAGAGAGTTCATTCACGACTTCAATATCATACTCGTGCTTTGTAATAGTAGGATTAGCCCAAGGATCGTAGACAGTTACATTAACATTATACTCCTTGAGAGCTTTGTAGATGTCAATAACCTTGGTGTTGCGAACGTCAGGACAGTTCTCTTTGAAAGTAAAACCGAGGATGATGACCTCTGAGTTGAGCACCTGAATACCTTTCTTGAGCATATGCTTTACAGTCTCGGTGGCTACATACTCGCCCATACTATCATTCATGCGGCGACCTGCAAGAATGAGTTCTGGATTATGACCATGACGCTGAGCACACTGGGCCAAATAGTAAGGGTCAACACCGATGCAGTGACCACCTACGAGTCCAGGACGGAATGGAAGGAAGTTCCACTTGGTACCCGCCGCTTCAAGTACATCAAGAGTATCAATGCCCATCTTAGTAAAGATGTGTGAGAGTTCATTGACAAAGGCTATATTGATGTCACGCTGGCTATTTTCAATAACCTTAGCTGCCTCTGCTACCTTTATAGTAGGCGCAAGGTGAGTACCAGCAGTAATAACAGAAGAATAAACCTCATTCACATACTGACCAATCTCAATGGTAGAACCTGAAGTTACTTTCTTGATGTGTTCTACAGTATGTTGCTTATCACCTGGATTGATGCGCTCAGGTGAGTAACCTGTGAAAAAGTCTTCGTTGAACTTCATTCCACTAACTTTCTCTACTACAGGGATACACTCATCCTCAGTAACACCAGGATATACGGTAGATTCGTAAATGACTACATCCCCCTTAGAAATCACTTTACCCACAGTAGTAGAGGCCCCATAGAGAGGGGTAAGATCGGGATTATTATTCTCATCTACCGGAGTAGGAACAGCTACGACATAGAAATTACAATCGCGAATCTTCTCAATGTCAGCTGTACATATAAAACCATGGTTGTTGATAGCATCCTGAAGAAGTTCGTCACTAACCTCGAGGGTGGCATCGTGACCTGCCATAAGTGCTTCGCAACGCTTTACATTCATGTCGAAGCCTATAGTCTTGTACTTGGTAGAAAACAAACGGGCTAGTGGAAGACCTACATATCCGAGGCCAATCACACATATTTTTGTCTCTTTCATTTTGTTATGATGATTTATTATTTCTAGTGTTTGCTTACAGATTCTCTTTATACCATTGGATTGCAGCTTCAATACCTTTCTCGAAACTCCAGTCGGGTTTGTATCCGAGAAGTTCCTTTGCCTTGGAAATGTCGGCATTGGAATGCTTAATGTCGCCTGCACGGTTAGGTCCGAACTCTGGCTCCATATCTACCCCAAGGGCTTTGGTCAGACCATAGTAAATGTCAATGAGGTATTCGCGACCACCATATGCAATATTGAATGCCTGACCAGCTGCCGATGATGGTGCGAGACATGCCTTAAGATTGGCTTCAATAACGTTCTCTATGTAGGTAAAGTCGCGTGATTGCTTACCATCACCATTGATGAGACACTTCTGCCCGTTGATGAGAAGTTTGATAAACTTTGGAATAACGGCTGCATAAGCTCCGTCAGGATCCTGACGACGACCGAAGACATTAAAATATCGCATACCATAGGTATCGAGTCCGTAATGACGAGTGTACTGCTTGGCCCACTCTTCATCACAACGCTTGGTTACTGCGTAAGGGCTAAGAAGGTTGCCTTCAATACCCTCTTTTTTCGGAAGATTTGGTTCATCACCATAAACAGACGATGATGATGCATAAACAAACTTCTTCACTCCATTCTGTCGGGCAGCTTCAAGCATATTGAGAGTACCTTGAATATTATTGAGAGAATAAAATAACGGCATTTCGATAGAACGAGGAACAGACCCCCATGCAGCCTGATTGAGTACATAGTCAACATCTTTACAAGCAGTCATACAGGTATCAAGTTCCTTGATATCACCCTTGATGAACTCGTAACGAGGATTGCCGAGAAACATATCAACATTCTTCTGTTTGCCAGTAGAAAGATCATCGAGTGCACGCACACGATATCCCATCTCAAGGATTGCTTCACATAAGTTGCTGCCAATGAAACCTGCAGCTCCAGTTACGAGAAACAAAGAGTTCTCGGGAAATTTCAAATGTCTGTAAGCCATAATTGCTTTTTATTTACTTTATAATTTTATTCTTTTCGTTGTTACCATAATATTTTGCATACCACTCAGCAAACGCTCTCAAGCCATCACGAAGTGGCGTATTCGGCTTAAAGCCGAAATCTTGATCCAAAGGTGTGGTATCGGCATATGTAACAGGAACATCTCCCGGCTGCATAGGTACCAATTCTTTGTGTGCTTCGAAATCGTAGTCTTCAGGAAGCACCTTTGCAGCAATAAGTTCTTCCTGAAGAATGGTCACAAAGTCAAGAAGATTTTCCGGAGAGTTATTGCCTATATTGTATACTTTATAGGGTGGTATCGGAAGTCCGTCCTCTCCATTCTGTTTCTCAGGGGCATGCTGCATAATGCGGACCACACCTTCAACGATATCATCTACATAAGTGAAATCACGTTTGCAATTTCCATAGTTGAAGATCTTGATTGTCTCACCTTTGACCAGTTTGTTGGTAAAGCCAAAGTATGCCATATCAGGACGGCCCGCAGGACCATAAACCGTGAAGAAACGCAAGCCGGTACTCGGTATGTTGTAGAGCTTGGAGTAGGCATGGGCCATCAGCTCGTTGCTTTTTTTAGTGGCGGCATAGAGGCTGACCGGGTTATCCACCTTATCATCCGTTGAATACGGCACTTTCTTGTTGCTGCCATAGACTGACGAGGAAGAGGCATAGACAAGATGTTCCACTTCGTGGTGACGACATGCTTCAAGGATGTTATAGAAACCGATGAGGTTGCTTTGGATATAGGCATCAGGATGGGTGATACTATAACGCACACCTGCCTGAGCTGCAAAATTCACAACAACAGCAGGTTTGTAAATAGTGAAGATATTCTCAACAACCTCACGCTTAACAATGGAATCTTCAATAAATATCCAATCACGATTGAGAACTTGAATATCACTTAGACGTTCCTTCTTGATATTGATATCATAATAATCTGTCATAGAATCAATTCCAATGATCCTAATATTCTTTATGTCATGGAATAAACGTTTAACGAGGTTTGAGCCAATGAAACCTGCTGCACCAGTGACAAAAACTGTCTTGCCATCGAGATTTATGTTACACTGTACCATATTAGTCACGTCTAAATATATCTCTTGTATATACCTTATTCTCAACATCGCTAAGGCATTCGTCAAAACGATTAGCAATAATTGCCTTTGAGAGGGATTTGAACTCATCAAGGTTGTTTACTACACGTGAACCGAAGAATGACTCACCATTAGGAAGAGTCGGTTCATAAATAACAATCTCTGCCCCCTTTGCTTTGATACGCTTCATAATACCTTGAATAGCACTTTGTCGGAAATTGTCGGAATTACTTTTCATAGTGAGACGATATACACCAATAATGCATTGGTGTTCTTTACTTATGTCCCACTGACCATTTTCGCTATAGTACCCAGCCTTCTTTAGGATGGCATCAGCAATATAATCCTTACGGGTACGGTTAGACTCTACAATGGCAGTCATCATATTCTGAGGAACTGAAGCGTAATTTGCCAGTAGCTGCTTAGTATCCTTGGGCAAACAATAACCACCATAGCCGAATGAAGGATTATTATAATGTGTCCCTATACGTGGGTCAAGCCCTACCCCTTCTATGATTGCCTTGCTATCCAATCCCTTAATTTCAGCGTATGTATCAAGTTCATTAAAGTAGCTAACACGTAATGCTAAATAAGTGTTGGCAAAGAGTTTCACAGCTTCCGCTTCTTTCATACCCATGAAGAGTGTATCTATATTTTCTTTGATAGCACCTTCTTGTAAAAGAGCAGCAAATATCTTTGCTGTTTCCTTAAGCATCCCAACATCAGTCACAGACTCTATTGCCTCATTTTCTTCAGCAAACTCTGGACGACTAATTATCTTCGGATAGCCAACGATAATACGGCTTGGATAAAGATTATCATAAAGAGCCTTGCTCTCACGAAGAAATTCCGGAGAAAATAACAAATTGAAATTCTTAACTCCCTTCCGAGCATATTTCACATAAAGGTTACGAGTATAGCCTACTGGAATCGTTGACTTGATTACCATAATCGCATTGGAATTCGCCTCAAGCACAAGATCAATAACCTCCTCCACACGACTCGTATCGAAGTAATTCTTTACCGGATCATAATTCGTCGGAGCGGCAATCACTACAAAGTCGGCATCGGCATAGGCCGACCTACCATCCAAAGTGGCAGTAAGTCTCAGAGGCTTTTCAGCTAGATACTTCTCGATATAATCGTCTTGAATAGGAGAAATCTTATTGTTCAGTTTCTCCACTTTCTCAGGAATCACATCAACCGCCGTCACATGATGATGTTGCGACAACAGTGTCGCTATGCTAAGCCCTACATAGCCTGTACCAGCTACTGCGACCTTAATGTCCTTGAAATCACGCATATTTTGTTTGATTTAGTTATTCTTTACTTCCATGTTTCTCTCCATACCCGTAACCATAACCGTAACGTTTACCATAGCCATAGTACTTGCCATATTTACCATAACCATAATAATAGCCGTACTTTTTCTTCTGAAGATCCAAACCATTGATGACAATACATAGATTAGGCAATTTATTATTCTCTGCAAGTTCATTTATCAAAGTAAACTCTGCCTTACGGGTATAATCGGCACGACAAACATATACGGATAAATCTGCAGTACGTCCTATAAGTAAAGTATCCGTTACCATACCCACCGGTGCCGTATCCAGTATCACGTAATCAAAATTCTTCTTCAGTGTTTCAACAGCCTTCTCCAACCCGTCACGAGCCAACAACTCAGTTGGATTAGGCGGAACTGTTCCACCGGGAAGTATAAACAGATTCTTGTTTATGTCAGAAGACTGTACCAAATCCATCAGATTTATAGTCGGATTAGTCAGAAACTGAGTTATACCATGCTCCTTTTTAGGGATATTGAATACTTTATTCAAACCAGGTTTACGGATGTCTAATCCTACTATCACAACCTTTTTCCCCAACAAAGAGAGACTGATTGCCAGATTAGCTGATACAAAAGACTTTCCTTCACCACTGATTGTAGAAGTTACCAAAATCACGTTCCTACCTTTTTCAAGCATAAACTGAAGGTTGGTACGTACATTCCGAAAGGTCTCACTCATTAGATTATTCTTATTTTCAAATACCGCAATAGAACCCGCCTTTTCGTCTGCTAACGGGATATCACCGACAACAGGAAGCAAAGCCAGCTTTTCAACATCCACACGACCTTCAATCTTGAACTTGGTCAAACCTATCAAATAAATAATACCTACTGGAAGTCCCATTCCTACTACTAAGGAAGCCAAATAAATCATCAACCGCTTGGGAGAAACCGGATTGTCATCTGCTAACGCTTCATCAATAATCTTTGCATTATTGGCAGTAGCAGCCAAAGTGATAGCATTTTCTTCACGTTTCTGAAGCAACATCAAGTAAAGTCCCGCCTTAATTTCCTGCTGACGGGCAATACTCACAAACTGGCGTTCCTGAGTAGGTGCATCATTGATACGACGTGAATAACGCCCTGCTTCACGAGCTAAATCTTCCTTGGTAATCTGTAATCCTTTCAATGTGGCATTCAAGGTAGCCTGCACATTACTTCGCATGGCACGAATACTGGTATCCAGGTTGATTATGGTCGGATTACTCTCTGTCGAGGTACGCAACAAACGTTTTCTTTCAACCAACATCTGATTATAACGATCTATCGCACTGGCTGATGCTGCATCCTGCAAGCCGATATTACTTGGTAATACTTCATATTCATTACCTTTCATATAGCGTTGCAAATCCATCACCAAGTTTATCTGGGTCTGATTTTCCACACGTTTCTTTTCATATTCAGCATTACCCGCCAAGGCTATTTGTGCTTCACTGCTCAAATCAGTAATGCCCGCACTACGCTTGAAATTCTCCAAATCCTGTTCCGTACTGCCTAATTCTTTAGAAATAATGCCTATACGTTCGTCAATAAATTCAGCTGTTTTCTGGGCCACCTCATTCTTGTCATTATTGGCATTAATATTATATGTCTCAAGCAATTTATCTATATAATCCTTACCACGCCGGGTATTAGAGTTTTTAAGTGAGACTACCACTACGGAAGTAATTTTCGAAGTTGGGGCTATCGACAAAGAATTGGCATATCCCTTCGCCACAGAAAAAGGCCGATTGATAAAAGCAGTGATATGACGTTCTTTCGTCACACTTTCCGGACGAACTGATGTTATTGTATCATTATTCGTAAAAAAAGCGACTGTACCTTCATCAGTTGGAAACACGGCAGGTAGTTTCTCAAACCGTTTCCGATATTCCTTCTCGCCTACTTTAATTTGTACATCCATCGCACCCGCAGGCTGCAAAACCATACTTACTTCCATTCTCCCTGGGAGTTTGTCCGCTTCCTGCGGAGTCAGGCTCACCAAAACAGGAGAAGTGCGGTACAGTTCTTGAATAGGGAATTCATCTTTATCCATATAAGTAACAAACAATCCCAAGCGATTCACTACCTCTCTTGCCAATGACTTCGAACGAAGAACTTCTATCTCATTGTCTACATTTTTAGAAGAGGAGACAAACCCGTCTAGTCCCATCCTTTCCAGTTCAGAGGACATGTTTGCACCGCCTCCTTTCTTTTCATCCTTAATCAGGACAGTAGCAGAAATATTATATATAGGTGTTGTCAGACGTAAGTAGCCCCATGCAACAGCCACGCAAATGATTACAGAAACCACAAACCATGGCCAATGAATCAAATAACGGAAAAGGATTTCCTGAATATTAACCTGTTCTCCGGTCTGTTCTCCGTATTTTTCTTTTCTTTCCTTGATCATACGATGCTACTATCTGAAAATTGTTACTAATAAACTTGCCAATGACACCAGGATAGAAGTGGCAGAGAACCAGAGGCTGGTACTGTTGCCAATATCCGAGTTGCGCGCTTTAGCCTTGTTGGGGGTCACATAAACAATATCGTTCTGTTGCAACCAGTAATAAGGGGAAAGGATTGTCTCTGCTTTATTCATATCCAAAGTCACAATTTCTTGTTTACCGTCAGCGTCTTCGCGAATCAGCTTTACATTGTCACGAAGTCCCCAAACGGTCATGTCACCTGCCATAGCCAAAGCTTCCAACAGATTCACTTTCTCATTACTGATAGTGAATGTACCGGGGCGGGCAACCTCACCTATTACGGAGATTTTATAGTTTACCATACGGACAGTGACTATTGGAGTTTCTTTCATATAAGATTTCAGCTTTTCCACAATCATTGATTCCGCTTGTTTCTTTGTCAAGCCGCCTACTTTCAATTCACCTAAAACCGGGAAATTGATTTTACCTTCATTATCTACAAGATATTGCTGTAATGCTGGTTGAGAAGTTGTATTTGATATAGTTACATTATTTTGAGTAGCTACTGTCAAATTGAATGGGACTGCTAACTCCGGACTAGTACACGACACCACAATAGTAAGTAAGTCTTTCGGCATTATCTTAGCGTCATACAGATTTTTCTGTTGAGTCACCTGTTCCACCACTTCTGAATCTTGCAAATAAGGAACTTTTTTATAAGATTGGCAGGAAGCTAATAGAAACATCACAACTAGGCAGAAAGCCACTGTTCTACCCATTCCTCGTACACTCGCATTATTGCAAAATGATTTATTCATAAGATTTTCAAGTTTACTATTCTTTATCCAGTGTCTCAAATCTCGGAGAATTCTTTGATTTGAATTCAGGTACTACTTTCTTCATCAGCCTAACAGTATCCATAATCTTCACAGTACGAGATAGTCTCTCAAACTCTTCATACGTATCAAGAATATCAGCATATTCATACCGGCGCACTTTAGCTATCATAATTTTCTTATTTTCAGTAGGAAGCGTGTTTTCTTTATCACTCAACACTTCCTCATAAAGTTTTTCACCAGGGCGCAAGCCTGTAAATTCAATTTTTATATCTTCACCAGGGCGATAACCGGCCAGCTCAATCATACGGGTAGCCAAGTCCACAATCTTAACAGCCTTACCCATCTCAAAGACAAAGATTTCATTACCCTCTCCCATCGTAGCAGCCTCCATTACCAGGCGACAGGCTTCGGGAATGGTCATGAAGAAGCGGATGATATCAGGATGAGTGACTGTAACAGGGCCGCCATTTTCTATCTGTTCCCTGAAACGGGGAATAACCGAACCGTTACTGCCCAATACATTACCGAAACGGGTCGTAATGAATTTGGTATTGCCTTTCACCTTTCCTTCACAAATTGCACATCCCAAACTTTGCACATAGATTTCCGCCAGACGTTTGGAACAACCCATCACATTGGTAGGATTAACGGCTTTATCGGTAGAAACCATGATCATTTTTTCAGCACCATATTCCACCGCCATATCAGCAACCTGACGCGAACCTGTGACATTCACCAGAACAGCTTCGCAAGGATTTTCCTCCATTAATGGGACATGTTTGTAAGCAGCAGCATGAAAGACGATTTGAGGATGGTAATTTTCAAACACCATGCGTACACGTTCTTTCACACGCACATCACCAATCACAGGTATAAAATCTATAGTAGGATAATTCTTTTCAAATTCAAGACGGACATTATGCAAAGGGGTTTCTGCAGAATCAAACATGATAAGTTTTTGAATACCCATCTGTACTAACTGGCGACAGAGTTCACTACCAATACTGCCAGCAGCACCTGTCACCAATATAGTTTTCCCTCTGAATTCTTCTGCAACCTGACGGAGATTGATATTAATCTCAGCACGTCCCAACAAATCTTCAATCTTTATAGGACGTACCCATTGATGAAAGTTTCCATCAGAATCCGCTTCACTGATAGTAGGTGCAATCAGAGTTTTAAGAGCATTGCTTTTACAGTATTCCAAGAGACGATTTTCTTCCAAACGGGTATCTTCATAACGGGCAAATAGAATGCCACGAATCCCCCGTTTACGCATTATATACTCAACATCCGATTCATTTTCAAAGTAATAAATGGGAAGGTCCGTCAAGCGACGCCTGCTATTACCTTTACCATACGTATAAAAACCTACAACCTTATAATGCGCACTATCACGGAGACGAAATTTCAAGGCTACACTCTTTTCATCAATACCATAAATAAGAATGCGCGTATTCTTCTTATTCACCCAATCCAACAAAGAGTCATAAACAATTATCAGTGAAACACGGAAGACTGTCAGTATCACCAAAGTTAATAAACCATCAAACAAGAGATAGGATATTCTATAATTGTCCGGCAATTCTGTCTCATAAATAACCCAATAAGAAATAACCGCCAGACAAGCAATCTTGAACAGGACGGCACACATAACACGCCAAAGTTCACGTGCTTGGGAGAAACGAATTGTATTACGATAAGTGTGGAATATTAAAGCCCCAGCAATACTTGACACAAAAGATACACAAACAAGTTTGCAAAGCATCCAGTCGGTTATTGGGACATGTGCCATATAATGAATTACGGCATAAGCTACCAATGAACATAATACAGATATTACCGTATCAATACCTAAAATTACCCAATAGCTGAAATAGTTTTTACGGGCATATTGTACTATACCCTTCAATGTCTTTTCCATTGTAGTATAAACGAATAAAATTGCGTATCAGAGATACAATCAGAAATTAAATTCAAGGCCTCACCGGCTCTACATAACCTATCGGCATGTCAGCACAGGCACATCCGAGCATATTAAGCCGGACGGCGATCTTGCTTCTACCGTCTACCATAACAAGTTCACCCACAAGTCCCATCAAAGGACCTTTGATGACGCGAACCTTCTCACCACGTGCCAAAGGAGCACTGTTCATACAGATTGCTTCTTCTGAATAATCAAGCATAAAACGGAAACGAGCCATCTGCTCATCAGGAATCACGGTCGGACTGCTCTCACCACGCATTATCATATACCGACTTACTGTAGAAAAGGAAAGAACTTCTTTGCGTTCTTTTGCATCAGCGTGTACAAACACCATCATTGGAAGAAGCACTGATTCAACAACTTTACGGCGGTCACTCCACTGGTGAACCTCCTGTTGAACCGGAACAAAATTTTCAATCCCCATTTTTGTCAAACGCTCTGCAACTTTCTTTTCGTGATGCATACGAACCAAAGCTACATACCAGCGTTTAGAGTGTGCTA
>ERZ780168.1441-NODE-1441-length-24860-cov-4.831123_pt1 | contig 24860 bp, 15 predicted proteins | sample MGYA00510981_ERZ780168 | MGnify/ENA primary metagenome ERZ780168 (study PRJEB29588, sample SAMEA2158769) | human gut metagenome | biome: human gut; feature: human-associated habitat; material: faeces | place: Denmark | collected 2008/2010 ...
CCCTTTTTCAACTAAAAGGTAACGATCAAGGTAAAGTTACCTTTTCAAAGCATTGTTTGCAGGTCAATATTTGACCGATTATGCTAAATGCCTCTATTGGCCTGTATTTTTGTGGGTTTTTAGAGGTTACCTTATTATGTTAGCACGTTATTATGAAACTTCTTAACAATTGAGGGATAATTTCTCTATAACTAAATAATCGCAAACCAACCGGCATAATGAGTGATTAGTATGTTGGTATTGAAATTTTAGTTGGGCTGTGATATAATGAGGAAAATGGGTGTAAATCTGCCTTATAAATTTGGAGATTGCACATTCTTTATTTAGGAGCAAAAAAGAAATGACTAAAATACTTGTTCTGATTTCTGCGGTGATTTTTTTTACAGCCTGTACGGTAAAGACAACGGAAAAGTTGACTGATGTAAGACATCCGTATGGTGTTTTTATCGGAGCAGAAAAGGAAAAACTGTTGTCGCTAAACAACTATGACGTTCTTGTTATTGATGCAGAATTATTGACAGCCGAGAACATTGATGTGATACACCAAAACGGAAACAACGAGATATATTCCTATCTTAATATTGGTTCAGTAGAAGACTTTCGCAGCTATTACGAAGAATTTTTGCCTTTTACCATAGGCGAATACGAGGATTGGGATAATGAAAAGTGGATAGATGTATCATCAGAAAAATGGCAGACTCACATCGTTGAAGCAGCGGATGAACTGGTGGATAAGGGAGTTTCAGGACTATTTGTGGATAATACCGATGTTTACTATGTATTTCACGAGCAGAAAATATACAATGCGTTACTAGATATTTTCAACGCTTTTACTGAAAAAGGAATAAAGGTAATTGTGAATGGCGGCGATGTGTTTATAAGTGAAGTAATAAATAATTGCTCTATCCCAACTTGCATAAATGCGGTTAATCAGGAAACCGTATTTACATCAATAAATTTCGATGATAAATCCTTTGGCGAAAATAATTGGGAGAATAGAGAGTATTTTATTGAATATCTTAATGTCTGCAAACAAAACGGTATGGATGTTTTGCTTATTGAATATGGCGCAAACGATAAACTGAGGGAAAAGGTCATGGATTACTGCAATGAAAATGATTATGTATGCTATTTTGCTGACTCTTTGGCGCTTGATTGATAAATAGCCAATTCTCAATCAGACATATCTGCCGTAAATTAAGTGATATGCTGTGTTCGTTTTAGCATACTCAGCTGTAATAGTCAATGCAAAAGGGGAAGAGCGGAGCATTGAGAAATGAATGCACTGGCTCTACCCCAAAATCTGTGTAAACCACAAACGTGCATTAAGCTAAATCAGTAAGCTTAGGGAACATTTTGATGAGTCCAGAGCTTATTCATAGTAACACAAATCAATTGAGTTGTCAATAGGAACTGCTGTTGAAGCGGAGGGCGAAGCCCGGAACGGAAACAGCAGTTCTGGCGCGGCGGTCATTCGGGAATGCGGCCGCTGTAGTACAGTGTGAGCTGAGGGTATATCTGCGCCCAGTCCTGCCGGCGCCCAGTCCACTTTTTGGTGATGTCCAGCATGGCGAGATACAGCATCTTGAACAGGCTGTCATCTGTCGGGAAAACAGCCTTGGATTTAGTCACCTTACGCAGCTGCCGATTGAAGCCCTCTATGGCATTGGTCGTATAAATCAGCCGCCGAAGCTCCTCCGGGAACTTGAAATATGTGCTGAGATTTGCCCAGTTTTCTCTCCAGGATTTTGAGATCTTAGGATATTTCTTGTCCCAGATTTCAGCGAAATCGTCCAGGGCAGCAAGCGCGGACTGCTCGTCAACAGCCTGATAAACCCGCTTCAGATCTGCCATCAGAGCCTTTATATCCTTGTAAGAAACGTATTTGCTGGAGTTCCTGAGCTGGTGGATTATACAATTCTGAATGTCAGTTTTCGGGAACACAGCCGCTATCGCCTCGCTGAACCCTGTGCGATTATCTGTGCAGGCAATGAGAATATCCTCGACCTTTCGATTTTTCAAATTATTCAGCACGGAAGCCCAGAATTTCGCGCTTTCATTCTCGCCAACCCACATTCCGAGCACAGATTTCCTGCCTTCAAGATTGACGCCTATCGCTATTTAAACAGCTTTTTTCACTATCTGACCTTCACTGCGAACGTGGTAATATATTGCGTCCATGAACACTACAGCATACACGCTTTCAAGCGGTCTCTGCTGCCATTCCCGCGCCTCGGGAAGTATTTTGTCGGTTATTCGGCTGACCGTTGTGTCCGAGATGTCCATGCCGTAAATATCCTTAATATGAGCCTGTATATCCGATGTTGTCATTACCTTGGCGTACATCGAGACTATCTTGCTTTCAATTATTGTTGAAATGCTGGTTTGGTTTTTTGGTAGGATCCTCGGTTCAAACTAGCCGTTTCGGTCACGCGGGATATTGACGTCTATCTTTCCCGCACTTGTTTTCAGGGTTTTCCGGCTATGACCGTTTCTGCTGTTTGTTGTTCCTGATTCGGTTCTGGCAGTATGGTCATATCTCCCATAACCCAGTGTTTCATCAAGCTCTGCGTCGAGACTGCCCTCCAGGAACTCCGCTATTGTTTCCCTGAACAGCCTTTGGATATCCTCCATCCCAGTAACATTCGCGTTGCTCAGAAGCTCTCGAATCAGCTCTCGTCTTGCCTCTTCCCCAGGTGTTCTTTTTCTGCCCATTTCTTTTTCCTCCATTCGTTTGCTTTTATTATACACTGTTTATGGAGTTTACACAAGATTTGGGGTGGTATCAACCGGCTCGCAGCAGAGCCGGTTTTCTTGGGCCTATTGACATTTATTTGGTTAATTCTACCACAATTTTTCCTAACAATTTATATTCATCATCGGAAAGTTCCTTATCAAATCCATTTTTAACACGAAACTGCTGTGTCAGAATTTCAATAATTTCCTTCTGGTTGTCACTTAATCCGAATGTTGAAACAGTTGATCTTTTTTCCGTTCCATAAAGAAAGTCCATAGATACATTGAAAACAGAGGCAATGGTTCTCATGGTTTCAAACGGCGGCATGGCTGTTCCGCATTCATATTTGCTTATGGTTGCTTCTGTAACACTGAGTTTGTCAGCAAGGGTCTTTTGCTTCATGTGCGCATCGTTTCTGAGTTCCTTTAATAGTGTGCCAAAGTGATATATCTCCATTTGCACTTTCCTTTCGGGATTTTTTTCTGTTTTCACTTGAATCTTATTCAATTATATGCTATACTATAATCGCGTTGCGATTATAGTATATATAAAAACGGAATTTTATTCCGATTTGTGATATTGGGGATAAAGTCAGGAGAGGGTATATTGACTCAAAAAAAATACAGCGCCGGATTAATGTCACAGTCCTTCTGGTTTATTGAGTTTAAGAAAGTTCTTCCAATGGTGATGGAAGGTAAAGCCCAGGATGAAATCAAGAAGTACTGCATTGAGCAGAACATTTTCGGCGCAGTGAATGCTAACCGCTCCAGGAGGGTAACAAACTACATTACCAATAGGGCGATAGCTCTTGATGAAACGGAACTAAAGCTGTTTCAGGATTCAGACCTGTCAACGCAGAAAATCATTAATCTCATAGCTATTATGAGAACAGACAGGCTTTTATCCGAGTTCGTGTACGAAGTGTACCGCACCAGGAAAATACTTGGATTCAGCGAGATAACCGCTGCTGACATAAAGCAGTTTTTCAGGGATAAGGAATTGCAGGAGCCTCTTATTGAGGGCTGGATCGATTCCACTAAAAATCGGCTGTCCGGATGTTATTTCAACTTTCTGACGGAAGCAGGACTTCTCACCACAGATGGGAAAAGGCACATCATTACCCCGCCACTTCTGGACATATCTCTTGAACGATATCTTGAAGTTAAAGGCGAAACTGCGATGATCAAAGCACTTACGGGGGTCAACTGAAATGGCTGCATTAGATGAAAGGCTTGATAAAGCCGAAGAAATGATTGCTAAGCCTTCATTCCGGGAGAATAAGGGGCTTGGCAACGAGGTCGGGTATTATATTTTCGACTATATGCCAAAGGACGAACTTATTGTACGCAAGCGTGTGGAGTATATCCGCCAAAAACACGAGGATTCACCGGACGGTTTTAAGGTCGTTGTATTTGACCTCTACGACATAACTATCGAGATACTGAAAGAAAAGGGCTATCTTGAAAAGTGTTTCGACCTTGAAAAAAACAAAGGTCTTGACCGTGTTATAAGAGCTGTGGGGAATACGCTCCGGCTGACCGGAGATGACAACCTTATCGTAAAGTATATTCAGGAGCGGACGCCTGAAAAATCTGTCGTATTCATAATCGGGATAGGAAAGTGCTATCCTCTCATTCGTTCGCATACTGTTCTGAACAATCTTCATCAGGTATTGGATAATGTTCCTGTGGTTATGTTCTATCCCGGAAAATATGACGGGCAGGAGCTGGTCCTTTTTGGCGAGGTCAAGGACGATAACTACTATCGTGCTTTCAAATTGGTTGAGTAAGGAGAATATCAATGATCATCAGGGATATGTTCGCAAAGCCCATTGACCGTGACATCAAGGGAGTTATCAAGGTTGGACAGGGCGATGACTCCAACATCAGGCAGGAACTTGAAGAGTACGTTGTCACAAGAGAGCTCCAGAAGCATTTCAGAGGCTTTTTCGAAAGCTATAAGAACGGCATAACCGGAAATACGGACAAGATGGGTGTGTGGATCTCCGGCTTCTTTGGAAGCGGTAAATCTCACTTTCTGAAGATACTGTCCTATGTCCTTGAAAACAAGGTTGTTGACGGCAAATCCGCCATTGACTATTTCGTTGATGACGACAAGATTGCAGACCCGATGGTTCTTGCGGATATGAAGCTTGCAGCCTCTGTTCCGACTGACGCTATCCTGTTCAATATCGACTCCAAAAGCGAATCTAACGGCAAGGAAAACAATGACGCTATCGTTTCTGTGTTCCTTAAAGTGTTCAATAAGATGCAGGGCTTTTGCAGCTCCAATTTTGCGCTTGCAGACCTGGAGCGCAGACTTTTCGGCGAAGGCAAATATGATGAGTTCCGCAGCACATTTGAAAATTCCTATGGTCAGCCCTGGGAAGAAGCCCGTGATGAGTTCGACTTTATCCAGGACGATGTAATTGACGCTCTGGTAGACATCGGCTATATGAGCGCCGAGTCAGCCCGCAGCTGGAGCGATAAGGCTCTGGAGCCGTATTCAATATCCATCGAGGACTTTGCAAAGCTTGTAAAGAAGTACATTGACTCAAAGGGAAAGAACCATCACGTTGTTTTTCTGGTCGATGAAGTCGGTCAGTACATAGGCGATAACTCAAAGCTGATGCTCAATCTCCAGACCGTAACCGAGGAACTTGGTATAGCCTGCCGCGGCAAGGCATGGGTAGTTGTGACCAGCCAGCAGGATATCGACTCAATAACCAAGATAAAGGGCAATGACTTTTCAAAAATCCAGGGGCGTTTTGATACAAGGCTGTCGCTTTCCTCATCCAATGTGGACGAGGTCATCAAGAAGAGGATCCTTGCCAAGAACGATTCCGGCAATGCCACTCTTTCAGCGCTGTTTGATACCAAGGACACTATCATCAAGAATCTTATCGTGTTCAACGACGGCGTTGAAAAGAAACTCTATCAGAACGGTGACGACTTCGCCCTTGTATATCCGTTTATCCCGTATCAGTTCGACCTGCTAGGCAGCGTTCTGACTTCCATAAGAACGCATGGTGCGTCCGGAAAGCATCTTGCAGAGGGTGAGCGTTCCATGCTTGCGCTGTTCAAGGAATCCGCCGTCAGGCTGATGAACAAGGAACCAGGGGCGCTTGTTCCGTTCAATATGTTCTATGACGCACTGGAACAGTTCCTTGACCATTCTCACAAGGGCGTTATCACCAAGGCGCTTGACAATTCCTCTCTCAATTCCGCCCATGCGGAAGAGTGCTTTACCGTAAACGTGCTGAAAACTCTGTTTATGATCAAGTACGTCAAGGAGATCAGGGCAAACCTCAATAATATCACGAGCCTCATGGTTTCCGATATTGACGAGGACCGCAGAACACTCTCCGAGAGGGTGGAGGAAGCGCTTAACCGCCTTATCCGCCAGACGCTCGTGCAGAAAAACGGCGATATTTATGTGTTCCTGACGAACGAGGAGCAGGAAATAAACAGAGCCATTGAAACGCAGCCGATAGAATCCTCTGATGTGACAAACAGGGTTTCCGGTATGATTTTCGACGATATCTACCCTGAGAACAAGTTCAGGCTGAACAGGTTCAATAACAGGTATCAGTTCAGCTTCTGCCAGTTCGTAGACGACCACCCGTTCAAGGCAAATCAGAATTACGACATCAAGCTCCGCATACTCACACCGAACAGCGATGAGGTCGGTGATGAGAACACGCTGCGCCTGTCGTCCGGTCAGGATAATGTTGTTCTTGTGGTACTTCCCGGCGACAGGTCGTATCTTGACGAAGTGACCTCCATGCTGAAAATCGAGAAGTTCCTGCGCATGGACGCCGCAAACACTGCTGTCAACACCGAATCGCTGAAATCACAGAAGCGCGCGGAAATACAGGAACGCAGCCGGAATGCGAAAACGTATCTCTGCCAGGCTCTTGAAGAAGCCGATATCTACACCTGCGGCGACAAGGTCGAGTCTAAATCCAGGGATATCAGGACCCGCATAAACGAAGCGCTCGGAAAACTTATCAACTCTGTGTACCACAAGCTGTCCTACATTGACAGACCGGTCGGCGACGATGATATCCGCGCCCTGCTGCGTGACAATTCACAGCAGATCACCATTGATGGCACAATGCAGGAGTACAACGTGGAAGCTCTGAACGAGATGTCCAGATTCATCGCCGACAAGACGGCGCAGCATTTCAAGGTGTCTATGAAGTCGCTGATGGAGCGGTTTACAAAGGCTCCGTATGGCTATGTTGAAGCCGATGTTCAGTGGCTTGTTGCAAAGCTGTTCCGCAAGGGCGAGATTTCCCTGACAGTGAACAATGAACAGGTAACGCTCCAGTCCAGGACTTCCGAGGAGATTTTCCGTTTCATCACACGCAAGGAATACATCGAAAAGCTGATGGCTGAAAAGCGTGCAAAGGCAAGCGACAATCAGAAGAAAGTCGTCCGTGAGGTAATGAAGGAACTCTTCAATACTACGCCGAACAGCGACGATGACGACGCAGTAATGGCGGAGTTCGTCAGGTACGCAAACAACCTCAAGACCGAGATTGAACGAACCGAGGGCAACTACAATAATGGCGCAAGGTACCCGGGAAGACGTGTTCTTTCAAAAGCCAAGCAGCTTCTGACTGACATCTGCGATGTGAAATATCCAAATGAATTCTTCGGAATGATTTCTGCCAAGAAAGAAGATTTGCTTAACATGGCTGAGGATTACGAGCCTGTTAAAAAGTTCTTCGGCGGTCAGCAGAAGAGTATCTTTGACAATGCCGTAAGACAGATGGATATTTTTGAGAGCAGTAAGACCTTTATCGTGAACGACGAGGTCGAGGGATATGTAAGCCAGATAAATACTATCCTGAACAAGTCGGAACCTTATAATGAAATGCACAAGCTCCCCGATCTGATTGAAAAGTACCTGACCGCTTATAATGCGGAGCTTGACAAGCATATGGAACCGGCTCTTGAAGCAGTTGACGAAGCCCGCAGACGTGTGTTTGACGAGCTCGATGGCAAGGAGTGCAGGCCGCAGCTTTCTGATAAATTTGTAAAGAGCTTTTCAGACCTTTCAGACAAGGCGCAGGCTTGCGACAATATAGCTAACCTGAAAAATATAAGCGTTGAAGCAGACGCTCTTATGACCCGTTCTCTTAATGAAATTTTTGCCGCCGAGAAGAAAATTGCAGACTCAAAGGCAGCTAAGATTACTCCGCCGATTCAGCCCGAAGACGACGCGGGCGCAGCGCCTGTACAGCCTGTCGCTCCGGTAGTGCCGAAAATGAAGAAGCGCAAGGCGGTCAGCATAAAGTCGCTCAATTCATCCAGCTCGTGGCAGCTTGAAAGCGCAGCGGACGTGGACAAGTACCTCGCCGACTTAAAAAACAAGCTGATGAACACCCTTGAAGAGGACACCATCATCACAATAGAATTTTAAGGAGAGATCAGGATGAATAAGACAGCACTCAAAAATTTTGCAATATGGGCAAGAAAAAAGCTCATATCCGATATTACATACAGCGCAGGACTGCTCGCCGTAAATGAGAACGGCATCGGCGAGCCGCTCCCGCAGTCCAGGAGCGATTTGCAGCTGTTCGATATCGGAACAAAGGATTACGCCGAGGTAAAGGGAGAGCGTATCTCGCAGCGTAACTCCCTTGTTTCTGCGATAAGGGCAAAGGCGGAGGAGCTGGACAACTACAAGGTTGCTTTCGAGTACATCGTCGAGGAAGTCGCCTATACCTGGTTCAACCGTATGATAGCTATTCGTTTCATGGAAGTGAACGGCTATCTGCCTATACGAGTGCTGTCCTCTGAATCCGGCAAGCATGAGCCGGATATAGTTACCACGCCATTTGACGCAGGACTTGAATTTACAGGCGAGGAAAGCGGCCGTATATATGAGCTCCGTGACAATAACAGGCTGGAAGAACTGTTCCGTATGCTGTTCATCAGGGAGTGCAACCACCTGCATGATATTCTGCCGGAGCTGTTTGAGGCTACGAATGACTACTCGGAACTCCTGCTCTCCCTGTCGTATACAGACAAGGACGGCGTTGTGTTCCATCTGGTGAACGATATTTCCGAGGACGATTTCAATATTGAGAAAGAGGGTCAGGTCGAGATAATCGGCTGGATGTACCAGTACTACAACACTGAACCGAAGGACAAGGTGTTTGCAGCTCTCAAAAAGAACGTCAAAATCACAAAGGAAAATATACCGGCTGCGACCCAGCTGTTTACGCCGCATTGGATAGTCCGCTACATGGTCGAGAACTCCCTCGGCAGACTGTGGATAGAGGGACATCCTGACGATGATCTGCGTCAGTGCTGGGAGTACTACCTTGACGAAGCGGAGCAGGAGCCACAGGTTCAGGCGCAGCTTGAAGAAATTCGTGCAGGGTACAGGGAGATATCTCCGGAGGATATCCGCATAATAGACCCGTGCATGGGCTCGGGTCATATACTAGTGTACGCTTTTGACGTGCTCATGCAGATTTATTCGGCACAGGGCTACTCTGAGCGTGACGCTGCGAAACTTATCGTGGAGAAGAATCTCTGGGGTCTGGATATTGACAGGCGTGCGTATCAGCTGGCATATTTCGCTGTAATGATGAAAGCTCGGCAGTACAACCGCCGTATTCTGACTTCCGGAATAAAGCCGAATCTGTTCGTTATTGACGATAACCGCGCGCTGACTCCCGAAATCATAGAGTACATAGCGGACGGCGACAGCAAGATAGCAGCCGACCTGCGCTCCATTTCAAATGACCTTACAAACGCCCGTGAGTACGGCAGTATTATAAATGTTCAGCCCGTTGATTTCAGCGGGCTAATTGAGCGTATAGGGGTAATTGCACAGAGCGACGAGCTGAACCTCATTGCGATGGAAAACAAGCGCATTGCGTGCGAGAAAATTCTGCCGCTGGTGAATCAGGCGCAGGCGCTTTCGCAGAAGTATGACGTGGTTTGCACTAATCCGCCGTATATGGGTGGGTCTGGTATGAATAGTGTGCTGTCAGAATATGTGAAGAGATGCTATTCCGAGGCAAAGTCGGATTTGTTTGCAGCTCTTATTATAAAATGTCTTGAATTTACAAAGCAAAATGGATATTCCAGTTTGGTAACAATGCAGTCATGGATGTTCTTGTCCAGTTTTGAGGAAATGAGAACGAAATTACTTACACTAAACACATTGACAACACTCATGCACATGGAAAACATGGTTATGGGTATTGCTTTCGGCACTGCTGTGTCTGTTTTCAGAAAAGGTGCGGTTAAGGGTTATAAGGGGACGTACAATCAGATAAAACTTGCCGATATCGAAAATGCAAAACCAAAATCTTTTCCTGTCGCAGGAAATAGATTTGCACAAGTAAGCAGTGACAATTTCTCAAAAATACCCGGTATGCCTGTGGCTTATTGGGTGAGTGAGAATTTTATAAAGTCTTTTCAATATACTACTATTGAAGATTTTGGATTTGCTGGTATAGGAATGCGAACTGGTGACAATGAACGGTTTTTAAGGTTTTGGCATGAGGTAGATAAAAATAATATAATTATAGGTTGTAAATCTGCTGAGGAACAAATTGCTTCAAATAAAAAATGGGTTCCTTATAATAAAGGTGGAGAATTTAGAAGATGGTATGGGAATAATGACTATGTAGTCAATTGGTATAATAATGGCGAAGAAATAAAAGAAAACACTAGAAAAGTATATCCTCAACTTGGAGAGAATTTGGGGTGGAAAATTAGCAACGAACAATATTACTTTAAGAGAGGAATTACTTGGTCTGGAGTAACAAGCTCAAAATGTAGTTATCGAGCATATCCAACTGGGTTTATTTTTGATTCGGGGGCAAACGGTTTATTTGTATATGATGAGCAAAACTATTGTTATGTATTAGGTTGCTTAAATAATTCAATTTCTCTCTATATACTTAGTGTGATAAATCCTACAATCAATACTGGGGCTGGTACGGTAAGAAAGATACCTTTATTATTTAATGAATATTATAAGAATGAAATAGATTCTTTGGTTCAACAAAATATAGACCTTTCCAAATCCGACTGGGACAGCTTTGAAACCAGCTGGGACTTCCAAACCCACCCTCTGCTAAAGCCCGTCCCTCTTATATCCGAAGCATTCGCGCAGTGGTCTGACGAATGCGAAAAGCGTTTCACCCGGCTAAAATCCAACGAAGAAGAACTCAACCGCATATTCATAGACATCTACGGCTTACAGGACGAACTGACTCCCGAAGTCGAAGACAAGGACGTTACCGTGCGCCGTGCCGACCTCACCCGTGATATAAAGTCGCTGGTAAGCTATGCTGTCGGCTGTATGTTCGGGCGGTATTCCCTTGACGTTGAGGGGCTGGCGTATGCGGGCGGCGAGTGGGACGGCAGTAAATACAAGACCTTTATTCCCGACCCGGATAACTGCATACCGGTCACAGACGAGGAGTATTTCCGGGACGATATCGTAGTACGTTTTGTGGATTTCATCAGAACGGTCTACGGCGCAGATACCCTTGAAGAAAACCTGACGTTCATAGCTGACGCGCTCGGCACAAGGGGCAACACCAGCCGTGAGAGGATCCGGAACTACTTCCTGAACGACTTCATCAAAGACCACATCAAGATGTACCAGAAACGTCCTATCTACTGGATGTTCGACAGCGGCAAACAGAACGGCTTCAGGGCGCTTGTATATATGCACCGCTGGAACGCTGACACCACCGGTAATGTGCGTGTGGAATACCTGCACAAGCTCCAGCGTATTTACGAGAATGAGATACGCCAGTCGCAGGACGTTGCAGAAACAGGCAGCGGACGTGAGGTTTCAGCTGCACAGAAGCGCATAGAAAAGCTGACAAAGCAGCTCAAGGAAACTCATGACTTCGATGAAAAAATAGCGCACCTGGCACTTTCCCGCATAGACATCGACCTTGACGACGGCGTTAAGGTGAACTATGAAAAGGTTCAGACCGGCGATGATGGGAAGAAGATCGAAGTGCTTACTAAAATCTGAGGAGATATCTCATGGCAGTACTTAACCTGAAACAAATTTCCGACAAACTGAACGAAGAGTTCGCCGGAGATGAACGCAGGCTCATTTTCTGGTTTGACGCAAAAGCGGAGTTTGTCGATGACATAGACGCTCTGGAGCTGAATAATGCGAAGATACTCCACCTGGAGCTGCATGAGCAGCTTCGCATGAAATACTTTCTGGAGTGCGAAGATACGCAGACGAATTACCTCATTTATGCACCGTACGCAAAACCGCCGGTGCAGGAGAACCACCTTTCGGATATGATCTTTTACTCAAAGGAGTTCCACACTGATAAGGCGTCGGTCGTGGCGTCCGACCTCGGTATAGATGAGCGATTCAAGCCCGTTATCGAGCATTACATAAAGTTCTTCGGAGAGAAAACCAGAACGCAGAAGTTCTATGAGCTTGAAATCGACCATTTCAACAAGGCAACGATAGAGGTTGCCCTTATGAGCATTCTATGCAAGAATAAATCGGTTTCTTTTGAAGAAGTTGTCCGCTGTGTGCTGACAGATGACAAACCGGAGGATAATAAGTACCTTGTCGAGTTTGCAAGGTACGGCCTGCTGCGGTCGTTCTGGCAGATGGTTGAGGAACAGTTCGGATATGTTGACGCAGATCCGACATTACATCGTTTCATTATGACCCTCTTTGCGACCTACGCTTCCAAGACTATTTCCGCTGAAATGCCGAAAGCATGGGAGCCGTTCATTTCATTCAAGGCGGGCAATATTATCACGTTCCTGGATAATCTGATGAACAATATTCTCTATTCCGATAATTATGACGACCTCTCAGCGCAGGCGTTTGATTCTCTCGGAGCGGCAGACCAGCTCCAGAAAATGCCTGTCGATTCTCTTGTCAGTTGCTGCGTTTTCCGTGGAATTGATGATGTTATAATAAGCTGGATCCGTGAGCGGCTGGAGGCTGAGGACACCGACACCAGACTCGGAGGAAAATCCATACCGGAAGTCTGCGCTCTGAGAAGAAAAATGCACTTCGGCAGCGAGTTCAGAAACAGATATTTTGTTCTGGAGAACGCATACTGGCTGGTTCAGCCGGAGAAATATCAGCCACTTACCGGCATAAAGGCTGTTGTAAAGCAGTATACAGACAAAAACTACACCATAGACCGCAGGTACAGGTATTTCTATTATTACTTTGATAAACTGGACAACAACAGCGAGTTCGACGATCTGCGCCAGCTCGTTGAAAATATCTACACCAACGATTACCTGAATGCACAGTGCGTAAACTGGAATCAGAATTTCGTGGCTGCGGACGGTGATACCGGATTGCCGCACCAGCTCAATTTCTATAACGATTTTGTCCGCAGCAACAAGGAGCGTACAGTCGTTATCATTTCAGACGCTATGCGCTATGAAGTGGGACGTTCGCTTTTCGAGAAACTGCAGGCGGACGCAAAGTGCACTACTTCCATCTCCGCGATGCAGAGCGTACTTCCGTCCTATACCAAGTTCGGAATGGCTGCGCTCCTTCCTCATAACACTATTGAGGTCCTGCCGGATTCCCGCACGCTTGCAGACGGAAAGCCGACGGACGACATAAAACAGCGTGAGGCAGTATTGCAGGCGGCAAACCCGGACAGTCGCTGTGTAAAGTATGACGATATAAAATCAATGAATGTTTCTGCGCTTCGTGACGTGTTCACCGGACAGAATGTCGTGTACGTTTATCACGACCAGATCGACGCCAGAGGCGACCATGCCTCTACTGAGAATGAGGTATTCAATGCCTGTGAGGAAGCGGTCGAGGAGATTTATGCTCTTGTAAAAAAGCTTACGTCCAGCGCAAATACTATCCACTACATCATTACCGCAGACCATGGATTTATCTACAAGAGAGATAAGCTCTCCGAGAGCGATAAGATAAGCGGGATACCGGACGCAGACCGCAGATATGCGCTCACCGACCGTGATGTGCAGGGCGAAGGAGTTGCAAGCCTGCCGTTCAGTTCGATCATAGGCGCTGACGATTCCCGCAGAGTGTATTTTCCGATGGGAAGCGACCTGTTCAAGAAACAGGGTTCCGGATTAAATTATACCCACGGCGGCAGCTCTCCGCAGGAGATGATCATTCCGCTGATAGACGTCAGAACCGAGAAAGGCCGCTGCGAAACCACTAATGCCGAGATACGCTTCATCAGCCTGACCAGGAAGATAACGAATCTGGTTACAGTGCTGGATTTCATGCAGACGGAACCTGTCAGCGACGTGGTAAAGGAAACCAGATATCATGTTTACTTTGTTGATGAAAAGGGAAACAGAATATCGAACGAATGCATATATATTGCCGACAAAAAGGACGCGGACACATCCAAGCGTATTTTTAAGCTGCGTTTTTCTTTCAGAAATATTAAATATGATATCAATAAAAAGTACTATCTTGTAGCATTTGAGGAGAAAACCAGCCTTGAAGTACTGCGCCATGAGATGATGATCGATATTGCATTTGCAGATGATTTCGGTTTCTGATAAAAGGGGGATATAATCAATGTGCGAATTTGAAAATACTGAGACCAGCCTTAGCAGACATGATATCATAAAGCAGAAGCTGAGGGAACATTTTGACGGAAAAATAGTGCGCAAGGATCTGACCAAGAAGATGAAAGAGGGAGCGAACGTCCCGGTATATGTACTGGAATTCCTCCTGGGGCAGTATTGCAGCTCTGACGATGAAGAAGTTGTCGAGGAGGGTGTAAATAATGTGAAGCGTATCCTTGCAGATAACTTTGTACGTCCTGATGAATCTCAGAAAATACTTTCGCAGCTGCGGAAAAAAGGCAGTCATACTATCATTGATATGGTAACGGTGCACCTTGATATGAACAAGAACTGTTTCTTTGCAGATTTTTCAAATCTGGGAGTTGGCGGAGTGCCAATTGATGACGCATATCCCGAAAAGTACGACAGGCTGCTGTGCGGTGGGATATGGTGCATTGTTCAGCTTGATTATGAATCCGATGACGAGGATCAGCCGGAAATAACTGATGAATACGGTAATCCGCTTCGCTCAAAAAAGAAAAAGAACAAGGATTATTCCCCGATAAGTATTCGGAAACTGACCCCGATACAGATGCCGCATATCGACATTGACGAGCTGAAAGCAGGACGTGCTGCGTTTACCAAAGAGGAATGGCTGGATATAATGCTGCGCTCCACCGGTATGGAGCCTGACGGATTTACATACCGTGAGAAGTGGCTGCTGCTGACCAGAATGATACCACTTGTGGAGAACAACTTTAATCTTTGCGAACTCGGTCCCAGAAGCACCGGAAAATCGCATCTCTACAAGGAGATATCGCCTAACAGTATTCTTGTATCCGGCGGACAGACTACCGTTGCGAATTTATTTTATAATATGAGCAAAAGGACAGTCGGATTAGTAGGGCTGTGGGATTGCGTTGCCTTTGACGAGGTTGCGGGAATACGTTTCAAGGACAAGGACGGCATTCAGATAATGAAAGATTATATGGCGTCCGGTTCATTTGCTCGCGGCAAGGAGGAAAAAGCAGCTTCCGCCTCAATGGTATTCGTAGGTAATATAAATCAGAGTGTTGACGTCCTGCTGAAAACCTCCAGCCTTTTTGACCCGTTTCCTCCTGAAATGGGGACTGATACTGCATTCCTGGACAGGATACACTGTTATCTTCCGGGTTGGGAGATACCAAAATTCAGACCGGAGCATTTCACTGACGATTACGGTTTCATCAGCGACTATCTTGCAGAATTTATCCGTGAGCTTCGTAAAGAGCAGTATGGTGATGCGCTCGATCATTATTTCCGTCTTGGAAAAAATCTGAATCAGCGTGATACCATTGACGTTCGCAGAATGATAGACGGCTATCTGAAGCTGATGTATCCTGACGATAAATTCACAAAAGAAGAGCTGGAAGAGGTAGTTCAGATATCCCTGGAAATGCGCCGCCGCGTTAAGGAACAGCTTAAAAAGCTTGGCGGTATGGAATTTTACGATGTGAATTTTTCGTACATAGACAATGAAACACTGGAGGAACATTATGTGTCGGTGCCTGAGCAGGGAGGCGGAAAGCTGATTCCGGAAGGCATATGCAATCCCGGGCAGGTGTATACCGTTTCCCGTGGCAAGAGCGGAATGCTGGGAGTATTTCGGCTGGAAAGTCAGACGCTTAATGGAACAGGAAAATTTGAGCGTACGGGCATAGGCTCCGACCGTGAAGCAAGGGAATCCTCCAATGCGGCTTTCAGTTTCCTGAAAGCGAACGGTAACAGAATAAGTGGCAGTATCAGCACAGATGCCAAGGATTATATTGTAAATTATCAGGACCTCCAGGGAATAGGAATGACCGATAAGCTGGCTATACCGACTCTTATTGCCTTGTGTTCAATTGCACTTGGACGTCCCGTGCAAAGTTCTATGGCAGTCCTGGGTGAGATGAGTATAAGCGGTACTCTGATCCGGGTCGATGAGCTGGCAAATACGTTGCAGGTATGTCTTGACAGTGGTGCAAAGAAGATTTTAATGCCTGCGATCAGTATGTCGGACTTTGCTTCAGTCCCGGACGATCTTTCAACTGCATTTGATATTATTCTGTATAAAAATGCGGAAGAGGCCGTAATTAAGGCGCTTAGTGTAGGATAAATATAGCAACCCCCACCTGCCAACCAGCAGGTGGGGGTTGCTTTGCCCGTTTTCCGGGCTGTTGTGGTGGAGCCGAAGCGGATTTACGTTTGCACACGTAAATCCGGATTTCTATATTTCGCATTGTAGTGCGGGCTCGGAAGTGTTTCACCAGAGTTTCGATTTTGTGATCCGGTGAGTATCGTTGCTTTGTTGATTTAATTATAGCATATTTCACTTTGAAAATCAAGCTATAATTTTATTTATACAGTATAATATTTCTGCGAGCGGCTCCCCGGATTTTTAGGTTCGGAAAGTGCCAGAAGTCCATTTTCCACCAGCGGCTCAACGTATCGTTTTATACCGTAAGTCACTGATTTTATTTCCAGGAATTCTGCAAGCTCCTTTTTAGACCTCGGAGTACGGCAGAATTCCAGAATTTCAGTCGTTTTTTCGTCATCGGCAGCGGATATCACAGCGTTACGCAGGCAAACTCTGAACTCGCCGTGAATCGCGGTAAATTCAGGCTCCGGGTGGTTAGCAGACTTCATCTCACGGCGAATAGTAGGTATGCCTGAGTAGCGATTCTCAGTTACCTGCATGACCTCCAGGGCATTTGCGAGAACAGGATTTCTTGTGTCCGGCTGCGCATTCCCGAGCATATCTATGCTTAACCGACCGTATAGCCCTCCGGGATTTCTCACTTCCAGGCGATCAGAAAACACGATGAGCTGTACGGGCATTCCTTCAGTATGAATGCTGTAATCACGATGAACCAGTGCGTTCAGTATGACCTCTCTGACGGCGTTCATGGGATAATCGGGAATATCGGTGCGCTTTCCGTCTTTGTCAATGACAGTGCGAATACGTGTATTTGCGCGGACAAAATTCATAGCTCCTTCAAGCATTTCCGGAATTGTTCCCTCGATTCTCTTATTATCAGAAAAGCGTGAGCCGTCCGGCTGAGGTTCGCAGTATTCAGTACCCTGTACGGCTGTTGCAATTATCCCCAGCTGCGGGAAGAACGCCTGGGGATACAGTCCCCAGAGTAATTCAGCAGTAAGAGTGGGCTTTCCATCTCGTTCAACGCTCATAAGCTCCATTATCTGCTGGTCAGAAAGCTGTGCAAGGTTAGGCTTATTTTCTTTAAGACGGAACAGGTAGTTTTCAAGTTTTGGCGTGTTTAGTGATGACATATCCGCTCGTTCAACTATGCGGATATCATCCTGATATTTTTTGCGATAGGCTTCGTAGCTGTATATCTCATATTCCGTCATAGGAATATCCGCGTCGCCTACACGAATATACGAACCTTTGATGCGCCCCTTTGCCTTATTGAAACACGGGCGTTCCGAAATATCTATCGGCGGAATTTCAGCAGAAACCACATACTTACCGTCAATCTCTATACTTGTGAATACCGCACGTACGGGAGGCTCCATCTGATTGCACTGTTCCATTACTTTTTTCTGAAGCGCCTGCACATCAGATACTCCGGTTACTTTGAACCCCTCGTTTTCATATAGTCCGAACACGATAGTGCCTCCGCTGTTCTGGTTTGAAAATGAGGACAGAGTATCATACAATTTGTCTGGAGCACTTTTTTCTGCTCTTTTGACCTCGACAGTTTGAAATTCAGCTTTCGAGGTTTGTATTACATCTATTAAACTTAAAAGTTCGGTATCTGTCATTTCAAATTTCACTCCTTTCTTAAATTATATCATGTTATTTTAAAATGTCAAGGGAAAATATTGTAAAAATTTAAAATATCTTGTCAAAATTAAAAATATGATTTTTTAAATTTGAATTTTAAGCATTTATTATTTTGCTGCTCCTGGTTCTTGAGTAATCTATCTTTAGTTTCCTTTGTTTTTACAACCGTAGGTTTTTCCCATATTTCTGAAAGAAAATGCTTGAAGTGACAGTTGGAATGTTTCAAACAATTGCTTTCATTAAGAGCGATAAAAGTATATTTTGTATCAGAAAAAAGCTATTAGCACTGTATATTGACATTTTATACAAAGGTTTTATCCATTTTTCGTAAAAATTTTCCTGGAATAAATGATTGACATTTTACGCCCATAGATTTATAATAGAATAGCAGTCACGCCAAAAGTGTGCTAAGCAGATTGCAGATCTAATTATAAGAACAGGGGTGATTGCCTGATTAATTAAATAGCTAATTTTACGGAAGACAAAAAACCACTTGAAGCCTCTCTTGCGGTACATGTAGTACTAAACTTTCCATCACAAATAACCTTAAGTCAGCAAGACACTTAAGGTACAAATGAAAGGACTAATATTTGAAGAACAAGTTATCTATTTATTTAGTAAAGGAAGAGTTCACAAAGGAAAATGAATATATCAAAGGGAATTATCCATGCGATAGGCTTTCTGACACCAAGCATTTATATTCAAAAATGGGCCAATTAAGATGCCCTAGTTGGGTAGGAGCGTTCTTCGGAAATGATGAATCATATCAGGAGATGTTCAAAACTCAGACAACAAGCGCTGTTTTAAGTGTTAAGGTGACTAATCGCATTTTCTTGTTGGCCTTTGGTTTTGGAAGAGCAATGATCAATCCTGATGCAATTGTTGATGATTTTGGATTAAAAGTCACCCTTGGGGCAATTGGTCCCGATGATATCAGAAAAGTATCATTAAAAGCTATAGGTGGTAACCAGAAAATGAGCCAAGAGCAGATGCCGTCTAAATCGAGTATAGGCGATTTTTCTGTGGATATTAACAGAGATTTAGTTGATATGATATCAGGAGTATCAATTAAGCCGCAAATCTCAGACGGAATGATATCAGGCCGTGCAATGCTTAGCGTTACGATTGATACAGATCTTGAGAATATTGAAGGTTATCTGTCAACTTTATTGTCTGATTACCATTCTGAGGGATATAAATCTAATTTTGGTTGGATAGATAATATCAAATATATAAAGGACAATACTCTTATTGAGAAGCTGGATAACCTGCTTGAAACAAGAATTAATGAGGATCCTAGTTCAATAATTGCAGCTGTACCAGAAATAATTGAATGGGATAAAGCTAAAGGCTTCTCATTCAAATCTACTAGAAGTAAGGATATTGTCGATGACATCTCAATTGACAGCATTATATCTTCATTTAATGGTGATGAGATTACTGTACAAAAGCTCAAGTCCAAAATGGTTTATTTGCAAAGCAGCGTTGATGACCAGTTCTCATATAGAAGTTGGATAATTTACAAATGCTTGTTTGCGGAAATAGATTACAACCATAGCCATTACTGTCTCAACAACGGTGTCTGGTACAAAGTGAACAGCGATTTTGTTAATGAGATTGAAAATGATTACCAAAACACTTGTGTGTGCGATATTGAATTTCCTGATAATCACAATGAGAAAGAGAAAATTTATAATATCAACTTTGCAAACTCGTGTGACCCGTATATAAATATGGACTGCAACCTAGTAATACCTAGAACAGGAAGAAGCAAAGTTGAATTATGTGATACTCTGACGGATAAAAAAGAGCTTATTCACACAAAACAAGGTGCTTCTTCTTCTCTTTTAAGTCACCTGTTCAATCAGGGATTAATATCAGCTGAATTAATCAAATCGGACTTGCAATTTTGCGAGAAGGCAAATGAAGAGATAAAGAAACAATTCAAAGAACAGCAATTGACCGGCAATATTAGTGATTATTTGCTGCATTCAGATGATAAACTAACTATCATATATGCAATTATAAAGTCCGGTAATGATGATCTCCCTTCATTACCGCTATTTGGAAAAATTGCGTTTTATAATGTTAAGAAACAGCTTGGCTTAATGGGATGTAAAGTTTTGATAAAACACATTAAGTTAGCATAGTATATAATAATCCCCTCCGCCTAGCGAAGGGGATTATTTGTATGCTCTGTGCTTTTCGAGATCTCCTCAGCCACCGGTCTATCCGCCGGACACCATTCAAATGCCGTGAGCTCATTCGGCAGTACCCACCGCATTTCCTCGTGAACGGAAAGCTGCGGCTCACCGGAAATGATCTCTGCCTCGATAAACACAAACGAAAGTTCTCCGCAAACACTGCGGCAGTACTCGCGAAGCGGCTTGATCTCGATATTCAGTTCCTCGCGGAGTTCGCGTGTAAGGCATTCAAACGGAGTTTCCCCCAGCTCTGTTTTTCCGCCGGGAAATTCCCACAGATGCGCGCAGGAGCCCTCTGCACGGCGGCAGATCAGTATTTTTCCATTGCGGCGAATTATCGCGGCTGTAACTTCTCTCATTATCCCACCACCAATTTATTAGTCTTTCTAAGGTACTTCGCCGGAATCGGCTCATGCAGTCTCCAGGTAATATTCATCGGCTTTGACCCGTTGACCGACAGAAAATCCGCAAGCCCAAGGAACGTATACAGCGCCGCGCCGAGCTTTCCGCTCTTGAATTCCCGAACGAACAGCAGTTCACGCACGCCCATGCTGCGGTGATTCATGTACCGCTGACCGGTCGTGCTGCTCTGCGACGTCGTGCTCTGGCTCTGCCAGTGGAACAGCACCTCGTTTATCGAGTAATCCTCGTACATCGTTGTCGGAGAGTAGTCCTTTTCCGCTTTGTTCAGCGTTACGAAATGCACGTCCGTTTTCTTGTCCAGGAGGTACTTCGTGCCCTCACGCACCGTGCCCGGCTTCATGAAATCCAATGCCGCAAGTATCTGGTCACGGGAGTAGGTGCAGTGCAGGTCAAGCGGACACTCAAATCCCAAATCGACTGGAGAATCCACGAAGTCGATACGGTCGTAATTGTAATACAGCACGTCCAGAATCTCACCGAGAAGCACCGGGCATTCCGACAGCCTGCGGAATCCCTCCAGCATATCTGAAAAGCCGCATTCCTGCCACGTTTTCTGCCAGATAGTGAATTGCAGCATTGTCAGCATACGAAGCTGCAACGGCGAGAAATCGCCTTCGCTGCGTGCTGAAATTTCCGGCAGATTATCCACTAGAAATTCGATCCACCTGCGTGAATCTATCGCGGAAATTCTCGGCAGCGCTTTTGTCACGATATCCTCCAGCGGCTCGGAGAAATCCTCCCTTGCGCCAGCCATTACGCACAGCCTTGAAAAGCTGAATTTTGTCGCATAAATCGCGGAGATATCAAGGCTGTAATAGGTCAGGAAATTCTCCAGAGTGAGCAGTTTTCCGGTATCCTCGGTGAATGTCGCAAGCTTCTGAACTATCGCATTTCTGTTTCCGAGAGAACGCTTGATATTGTCGAGAATATACTCCGCAGCCCTCTTTTCAAGCTGTAAATAACAGCCCTTCGGAAGCGCCACAAAGCCGTTCTTTATCTCGCCTTGAACAGAGCGCGAGCTGTCCGAAAGCAGCGCGCGGAACTTCTCCTCAAAGCGGTATTTCTTGTTCGCCTGCCCGATGAAATCAAGTACGGTCAGACATTCCTTGCCGTCGTACAAACGTAATCCACGGCCAAGCTGCTGCAAAAATACCGTCAGAGATTCCGTAGGACGCAGGAACATGATAGTGTTTATTGCCGGAATATCCACGCCCTCGTTAAACAGGTCAACCGTAAAAATAAACCGCAGTTCTCCGTCCGAAAGCCGCTTGCTTACGTTGCGGCGAAATTCGTTGTCGCTGTACGCAGTAAGGCACTCGGAGGCAATTCCGGCTTCGTTGAATTTATCAGACATATAGCGAGCGTGTTCCTTGCTGACGCAGAATCCCAGCCCTTTAACGCCGTCCATATCGGTGACGTATTTCCGGAGCTGTTTCAGTATCAGGAATACCCGCATATCGTTGCCGGTGTACACCTTTGAAAGCGCGGAACGCTCGTAACCTCCGCGGTTCCACTTTACGTCCGAGAGGTCAACGCTGTCTGAGATCCCGAAGTACTGGAACGGACACAGCAGTTTCCTGTCGATGGCTTCGGGGAGCCGGATTTCAGCGGCGATTCTGTTGTCGAACCAGCGAAGAATATTCTCGCCGTCCATACGTTCAGGAGTTGCGGTTAGTCCCAGCAGAATATGCGGTTTAAAGTAATTCAGAAGCTGCTGATATGTAGGTGCAGCGGCGTGGTGGAACTCGTCCACGATGATGAAATCGTAGAAATCCTCGCTGACGGCCTCGGTAAGCGCGCGGGAGTTCAGAGTCTGCACTGAAACGAACAGATTATCCAGCGAATCCGGACGATGTTCGCCAACGAACAGTTCGCCGAAATTCGGGTCGTGAAGTACCCCGCGGAAGCATTTTATGCTCTGTTCAAGGATCTCCTTACGGTGCGCTACAAACAACAGGCGGCAGGGCTTACCTGCGTTTTCGCTGCGGAATCTGCGATAATCGAACGCGGAAATTACAGTTTTGCCTGTGCCGGTCGCGGCAACGACAAGATTGCGGAAATGCCCGCGGATATCGCGCTCGGCTTTCAGGCGGTCGAGTATCTCCTGCTGATAGGGATAGGGATTGATGTCAAAGAGGTAATCCGCTGTTTCACCACTGTATTTTTCGGCTGAAAGCGCCTGCGACAGCTTCTGCACATCGTTCTCGGAATAGGGCGCAAATTCGTGGCTGTTCCAGTAGCTTTCAAAGGTAGCGCTGATTTTGTCGAGGGTGGAGGGCTGGTCGTGCGCGGTGATTTTGAGATTCCATTCAAGACCGCTTGAAATAGCGGCATTCGAGAGGTTCGACGAGCCGACATAAGCCGTGCTGAATCCGGTCTCACGCCAGAAAACATAGGCTTTCGCGTGGAGCCTTGTTCGCTTGGTGTCGTAGGAAATTCGTATCTCAGTATTCGGGAGTTTTCGCAGTTCCTCGACTGCTTTAACGTCGGTCGCGCCCATGTATGAGGTCGTGATAACACGCAGCTTTCCGCCGCGCTGTGTGAATTCCGAAAGCTCGTCGATGATAAGACGCAGGCCGCTCCACTTCACGAATGAAACCAGCATATCCACGCGGTCAGCGGACTGTATTTCCTTTTTCAGCTCGCTCATCATGCTCGGTTCGTGGATAGAGCCGGTGAACAGGGAGCTTGCCGCGAGGGAGGTTTCCGGGCGTACCGGAGAAAACTCGCCGGTTACAACGGTGAGCGTGTTCTTCTTTTCGGCTACTGCAAGGAGCTGTTCGGCGCGTTCGGCAACGGACATTCCGTCAAAATCGCTGTCTCCGGTAACATCGGCTATGGCTGAAACTATCCTGTTCGCAAGCGAAAGCTGCCCCGAAATATCATCGGAGCTAACCTGACGAAGCCCTTTTTCCACCAGTTCGCTGATATAGTGCGAAAGTATCTGCGGAGCCTCGGCGCCGTCCAGTTTTCCGGTGCTTGTTACGATATCGTCAGAGCACTCCAGCTCACGGTCGAGAGATTTGTTGATTACCTGCTCGTATAATCCACGTTTCAGCATGATTTCCACCCCTTATCTTTGATAATCATTGTACCACAAACTGACTGTATGTGTCAAGGTGAATATGGTATCATTTTTGAAACAGATTTTTGTTGTCAATATCAATTTGTACATTGACATATTATCTCCATGTAGCTATAATATCAGCTATCCGTTTATAACGGCACACAGAAATTTCCCCGAAGCGTAATTGCTTCGGGGATTTTTTGTGCCCGGGAGAGGAGAAGAAGTATGTTCAACAATCAGCGTTATGTCACAAGAGGCATAACAAACACCGTGCCGCTCGTCACTCAGATAATACTCTGGGACTGCATTGACAGCATGAAAGTCGAGCGAAAAGATTACCTGCAAGTCTTTAAGCTCATAGCGAACGGCGCAAATCAGCAGGTAACGCACAGTCAGGAAGAACCAGCCTATGAGCGAACTTTTACATTCCCAACTGACAATCCAATCACAGCAAAAATCTTCGTCATAGACGACGAAACCCATTCCACTATGCTTTTGGCAGAAGAATATTGACTTAGGAGGACTACACCATGGACAACACCGAAAATACACGCCCCGTTTGCAGTTGCTGCGGAGCAACGATTGAAACCGATGACTACTACACATTTGAAGGCAGCATTTTATGCGATGACTGCTACCACAGCGAGACAGTCGTTTGCGAGCATTGCGGTGACAGAATCTGGGCTGACGACAATGCAGGCTCAGACAGTATGCCACTTTGCAATTCATGCTACGATGATTACTACACGACCTGTGAATGTTGCGGCAGAATCATTCATCGGGACTATGCTAACTACGATGGTGAAGACGATTACGCCTATTGCGACAGGTGCTATGAGGAACGTCAAAACAGTTATATTCACGAGTACAATTACAAACCCGCCCCGATATTTTATGGCGACAGCAAGCGCTATTTCGGCGTGGAACTTGAAATCGACGAGGGCGGCAAGAACAGCGACAACGCTGATACGCTTCTGGGTATCGGCAACAGGGTTGCGGAGCATATCTACATAAAATCTGACGGAAGTCTGTCGGACGGAATGGAAAT
>ERZ780168.1446-NODE-1446-length-24768-cov-8.626957_pt1 | contig 24768 bp, 24 predicted proteins | sample MGYA00510981_ERZ780168 | MGnify/ENA primary metagenome ERZ780168 (study PRJEB29588, sample SAMEA2158769) | human gut metagenome | biome: human gut; feature: human-associated habitat; material: faeces | place: Denmark | collected 2008/2010 ...
GCTCCCGGCGTGGTTCCCGGTATGCGGATGATGCTGACCATGTTCACCCAGCCCGGCGACAAGATCCTCATTCAGCAACCCGTGTACCATCCCTTTGCCGACGTGGTGAACAACACCGGCCGTCAGCTGGTGGTCAGCCCCCTGAAGCGGGATGAAAACGGCCGCTACACCATGGATCTGGAGGACTTCGCGGAGAAGGCCGCCGACGGCGTGAAGTATTTCATCCTCTGCAACCCCCACAACCCTGTGGGCCGGGTCTGGACCCATGAGGAGCTGAAGGCGGTGGGTGACATTTGCGTAAAGCACGGTGTGCGGATCATCTCCGATGAGATTCACTCCGACCTGATGCTGGATGGCCACAAGCACATTCCCATGGCTTCCGTGTCCTCTGAGATCGCCGCCATCACCACCACCTGCATCGCCCCCAGCAAGACCTTCAATCTGGCGGGCCTCCAGTCCTCCACCATCGTCTATGACACCGTGGAGCACAAGGACGCCTACGTGGCGGAGCTGAAGCGGATGGACATCGCTCGGAACAACTGCTTCTCTCTGGTGGCTACCATGGCCGCCTACGAGCAGGGTGAGGAGTGGCTGGATCAGCTGCTGGTCTATCTGAGCGGCAATATGCGCTTCATTCGCGAATTCTGCGCCGAGCACCTCCCCGAGCTGAAGCCCAATACCCCGGAGGCCACCTATCTCTGCTGGATCGACGCCAGCGCTCTGGGCATGGACGACGCGGCGCTGAAAAAGTTCTGTGTGGAAAAGGCCGGCGTGGCCTTCGGCGAAGGCAATGAGTTCGGTCTGGGCGGCAGCGGCTCCCTGCGTCTGAACGCAGCCTGTCCCCGCAGTGTGATCCAAAAGGCGCTGACCCAGCTGGAAGCTGCCGTATATAACTACTAAGCCCATACCAATTCACATTTTTAGGAGGTAGTATAAATGAACTCGACAGAAAAGGTAATCAACGGAAAAAAATACGGTTTAATTTCATTTATTCCATTTACCCCTTATTGCTCGGAATTGCAGCAATTATCACAATTCAACTTGGCTTGATGCGGACAGAAGAGGAAAAGAAAGCGGCATAGAAGAGGAAATGAGTATGAATAATATGAAGAAAATAAGAGAACTCTCCGAGCAGTACGCTTTGCGACAAATCGAACTTAGGCGGCAGATTCATACGCATCCGGAGCTGGGGGGGCAGGAATTTGAAACCGGGGCGCTTATTGAAAATGAACTGCGATCCATGGGAGTCGAAGTGCGGCGGGGATATGCCAAGACTGGCCTGGTAGGTTTGATTCATGGTAAAAAAGGAAGTGGAAATACAATTTTGATCCGGGCTGATATGGATGCCCTGCCCATGGTGGACTTGCTCGATTGCCCGTATCGCTCACAAAATGATGGAATTGCGCATACCTGTGGGCATGACGCACATACAGCTACACTTCTTGGCGCAGCATATATTTTGTCTCATCTGCAGGATGAGTTTTTCGGTACGGTAAAGTTTTGCTTTCAGCCTGCAGAGGAAGCTTCCGATGGCGGAGCTGAGGCAATGGTCCATGACGGTGTTTTACAAGATCCGAAGGTTGACTTTGCAATCGGAATGCATGTCTCTCCCGCAAAGCCGGTTGGATATGCGGCAATTGAACCGGGTCCCATTACAGCATACCCGGATTTTTTCTCCATCACATTTCGAGGCAAAGGCGGGCATGGATCCTGCCCCAGCAAGGCGAATGATCCGATTTTACCCTTAGTAGCAACTTATCAAATGATTCAAAATATTCAAAAGCGAATTTCTCCATTGGAGCCTGCTGTAATTCAAGTGTGTTCACTTCAAGCCGGTACTGCTGAGGCGGTGATTCCGGATGAAGCGAAGGCGATGGGTACTGTACGGACTTTGCATGCGCACAATAGGGAAAAGATACGGACGGAGCTAAAAAGAATTGTTGAAGCGGTTTCTGATATTTATCAGGTCAAAGGGGAACTGAATTATCGCGGTAGGTGCTGTCCCGTTTACAATAACGAGGAAATGGTCCCCAAAGTGAGGAACAGTGTTCGTAATATTTTTGAAAAAGGCTTCTATACTGACGAAACTATGAAAATTGGGGGAGAAGACTTTTGCTTTATAAGCAAAGAAGTTCCGTCTGTATTTATGATCGTTGGCAGCTCTGATGGCATGCCAGAAACAGAATATCCGCTTCATAACCCACATTTCGATGTGGATGAGCATGTGATGCAAAAAGGCGCTGAAGCATTTTCGGCAATTGCAATTGACTATTTGAACGGATGTTATGAAAGTATAAGGGATGTTTGTGGTGAACAGCAAGTATAATTGACATTGACCCACGCCGTGACCCACGAGCAGAATAAACTGTACCCAAGAAAATGGACACGAGATTTTGACCCATGGCCCCGTTCGGCGGACACGCATTTGACCCATAGGGTCAGAAGCGCCGCACCTGTGTTATGATAGAACTACCGAACGGAGGTGCTGTATGGGCACGAAGAAGAAATTCACACCAGAGGAACTGAAGCATCTGCAGGCAAACCCCTACACGCTGCGGGTGACGGCAGACAGCATATCCTACACCCTCGCTTTCAAGGAGGCGTTCTGGGCGCTCAGTCTCCAGGGCTACACCGGCACAGCCGCCTTCCGCAAGCTGGGCTATAACACGGAAGTTCTGGGTTTCGAGCGGATCCACAATACTACAAAGCGCATCCGGCGGGAGGCCAGATCGCCGGAGGGCTTTCATGAGGGCGCCCGGGGCGGTGTGCGTATACCAGGCGGCGGGAACAACCAGACAGAGGGGGCGTCCGCCCCGTCTGACGAAGCCGCCAGACGCATGAAACGGGAGATTTTGTGTCTCCAGCAGCAGATGGCGTTCTTAAAAAAAGTCATGCGGCTGCACGGCAAGCCGGGAGAATAGCCATGGACAGCGCCGGAGAGAGATTTGAGGCCATTCGCGCCGCGTTGGCGGATCGGAACAACATCCTCACCGTGAAAGACCTGTGCGAATTGGCAGGTGTCTCCCGCTCCGGCTACTACAACTGGGTGCGTTCTGAAAAAAACAGAGAGCTTCGGGAGGCGAAGGACCGGGCGGCATTCGAACAGATCCTGGAGGCATACCGGTTCCGGGGCTACGCAAAGGGCGTTCGCGGCATTCATATGCGGCTTTTGCACATGGGTATCCGAATGAACGTGAAGAAGATCCGCCGCCTGATGCGGAAATACAAGCTCACCTGCCCCATCCGAAAGCCGAATCCCTACCGCAGATTGCAGCGATCCATCCGAATGGGCAGCGCCGCGGAGAATTTGGTCAACCGGGAATTCGAGTCTCATGGGCCGAGAGCCATCCTCCTGACGGACATCACATACATCCCGCTCTGCGGCAGATTCTGCTACCTCTCCACGATCCTGGACGCCTGCACAAAGCAGGTCCTGGCCTATGCGATGAGCGAATCGCTGGAAGTGGATTTTGTTTTGGAAACGGTCCAGCTGCTGGTAAAGCACCATGGGATCTCGCTGAGCAAGGAGACCGTGATCCACAGCGACCAGGGGACCCACTACACCAGTCTGAAGTTCATCCAGCTGGTGGAGAACAGCGCACTGCGGCGGTCCATGTCCCGCAGAGGGAACTGCTGGGACAACGCGCCCCAAGAGAGCTTCTTCGGGCACATGAAGGACGAGCTGGCCAGTGAGATCCCGGGGTGGACATCTTTTGAGGCCGCCAAAGCCTCCATTGACCGCTGGATGGATTACTACAACAACGACCGCTGCCAGTGGGATCTGGCGAAGCTATCCCCTAACGAATATTACCACTACATCACCACAGGTGAGTACCCCGCCGGTATGCTGCCGCTATGGGTCAAATGAAAATGTCCTTGACTTGGGGAGCACTTTAGAAATAACTTAACGGACACAAGAGTGCCGGACAGGAAGTTTGTGCTTCCTGTCCGGCGCATTTTTCTTCTGCCTTTATCGAACCTGCTCCAGGAAGCTGCCCATAGTAGCGGCTGCTTCGTCCTGCTTCTGGCGGGTGGCGTGGGTGTAGGTGCGCAGGGTGAACCCGGCATCGAAGTGGCCCAGCATGGAGGATACGGTCTTTACGTCCACGCCATTTTGCAGCGCGGTGGTGGCGAAGGTGTGACGCAAATCGTGGAACCTGAGATGCTCCAACCCAGCGTCCTTCAAGATCTTCTTGTGGAGGTTTACCACGCTGTCCGGGTGGTACATCTCTCCGGTGAGGGGTGATGGGAACAGGTAGGGGTTGTCCGGGTGCTTGTCGTGCTCCTGAATCAGCAGGTCCACTGCCGTCTGCGGGATGGACACCAGCCGCACGGAGTTCTCCGTCTTGGGCCGGCTCAGTTCCAGGGAACCGTCCGGGTTGCGGACATATTGCTTGCTCACAGAGATTGTTCTCTGCTGGGTGTCCAGGTCGTCCCACCGCAGGGCCACCAGTTCCCCTTTTCGCAGGCCGCTGACCAGCTCCAGGTAGAATATGGGGAGCAGGCCCCGCCGCTCCGCCGCCTCCAGGTAGGCTTTCATGTGCTCCGGCGTGAGGATTTTCATGTCCAGCTTCCGGGGTTTCGGCACGATGCAGTCCTCGCAAGGGTTCCGGGGGATGAGCTGTTCCTTCACCGCCCGATCCAAGGCGCAGTGGAGCATCAGGTGGACGCTGTGGACGGTAGTGGTGCTCAGGCCCTTGTCTTGGTTCTTTCCGATGTGTATTCTGCCATTTTCTAATAACTCTTTGTAGAGCTTTTGCAGGTGTCGGGTAGTCAGCTTCTTCAGCTTGACGCTCCCAATGCGGGGAACCGTATACTGCTCGATGATCAACTGGTAGCGGTTGGCCGTGGCAGTGCGCACGTTGGGCTTGGCGTAGAGCTCGTACCAGGCGCGCAGCCAGCTTGCCACGGTGTATTCGTCAGCCGCTCTACTGACATCCAGACCGTTGGTCTCCTCCAGCGCCCTCTTGAGTTTTTCCTTGACCTCCGCCTGGGTTTTGCCCAGCACGTTCTTGATAAGCCGTTTCCTGGTCTTTGGGTCATATCCGGCGGTGTACCGACCCTCCCAGCGTCCGTCCTTCCGCTTGCGGATATTGCCTTCTCCGTTGGCACGTTTCTTTGCCATTCTGTGTCGCCTCCTTTGCAGCAACACAACATACCACACCTTCTCGTGGATAGCCATATCAAAAGCTCAGAGTTATCAATTTATTATCAATTTGTCTGCGGACCTTTCTTTGCCAACGGCGTATTACCTTCTGTTTCGAGAGGAGGTTCTTCTCTTTGTTTATAGCGGCGCAAGATCTGAGGGGGTGGCTGAAAAGGGCCAGGCCCCGCACCGACTTTTGGCGTGGGGCCTGGCTGCCTGTCAACCCATCTGCTGTCCCTCCTCGTGGTCATCGGCCTTGTGGCCCATAGCGATCTTCTTTGCCTGCTCCTTGGCCAGGGCCTTTCGGTCGCCGTGCCGGGGACGGGCAGTGGCGTCTATGACTTCCGCTTCAGTGCTGTCCTCCAGCCTGGCCAACAGATGAACGATCTGCTCCGTCACAGAAGCAGCCGCCACATCAGGACGCTGACTGCCGCTGACAGGATGCCCGATGCCAGGAGTGTCAGGAGGATCTTGCCCTGGAAGCGGGCCGAGGCCTCGTCCCAGTTCCTGCGGAACTGCTCCTCCAGCTCGGAGAGCCGCCTCATAAATTCTTCGCGCCGCTTCCCAGCCTGTCTCTCCTCCTCCTTCATCTCGGAGACCGTCTGCCGCAGATCCTGACAGATCTCCTGATGGATCTTGTCGGCCCGCGCCAGCCAGTCCGTCAGATGCTCCTCCGTGGCCAGCGGTTCCAGACTCTTTTTGGTAGCCAGAGTATCCATCCCGGCCCGGATAGTCTCCTGGAGCGCCAGGGTGCTCCGCAGGACCTGCTCCAGGCGCTCCACCGTCTGAAGCGGCATGGTGTAGAGGATGTTGGCCTGCTGGCCCGTCAGGGTTGGCATGGTTTGTGACACCTTCTGCCTCTGCTTCAGGGCGTCCAGTGCGCTGTTGCGCTGCTCGCTGCCGGATTCGAAATTCATGCTCCATCTGCTCCTTTCTGAATTTCAGTTCGTGCAATTTGTCATCTCTGCACTTTTTCCCCGTGGGGGTGGTGTAGGTGATGCTCTTTCGCCCCTCCTCCCAGCGCACCTGATAGCCCTGCTGGTTCATTTCACGCAGGAACTCTTCCCGCGTCCCGGCCCGCTTCATGACTTCCTCGATGGCGATGATCAGCTGGAACTTCCAGCTCTCTCCCCGGCTGGCTGCCCGGTATTCCCCTGCCCGCAGGCCCTGGGTGCGCCGATCCTGTTGGTATGGCTTCAAGGTGCTGAGGCCGTGCTCCTCGCAGAGCTGGTCGCTGACCTTCCGCATCTGCTCCAGAGTGTTGGGCGTGAAGTGCAGCTTTTTCCCGGTGTCCGGGTGAACCGAGTTGACGATCAGGTGGGAGTGCAGGTGTTCCGTGTCCATGTGCGTGGCCACCAGCACCTCGCAGCCTGGGAAGAACCGCTCCGCCAGTTCTTGAGCGATTTGGTGCGCTTCTTCAGGTGTGACTTCCTCTTTGGGGGAGAAGGACTGGACGTACTGGTAGAAGAAGGTTCCGTTGGCCTTTCCGTAGAGGTTCTTGGTTGCCAGGAAGCCTTTCTGCGCCAGCTCCGGCGTGCAGTTGATACCGGAGAGGTAGCGGCGGCCGGTTTCATCCATCGTCTTTTTCTCCTGAGACACGTAGCGGATCACCCGCCCCATGGCGCCCGCCGTCTGTTTCCGCTCTTTGATGTAGCTACAGGTCGCCAGAGGAGATCACTGGACCTTTCTCTGTGAGCAGACCGTTCAGCGCCTCATAGGTCTTACCCAGTGCCTCCGTCAGTTCGTTCAGGTACACCGTCTGGATATGACCTGTGTGAGCCAGGACAGTGAGCTGGTTTAGGTTTCTTCCCCAGGCGCGCAGCTCCGTCAGGATGGGTTTGAGTTCGTGGATCATAAGGATCGGTTGCTCCAGCGCGGCCCGGAGCAGGTACTCCTGCTAGCTCAGGCCGGACTGGCGCACCTTCTCCCGGATCTTCTTTGCCTCTGCCGGAGTGACCCGGAAGGCGATCACCTGGTTTCTGGTTCGGACTGCCATGTTTCATCACCTCCGCATAAAAATTTGGTATGCTGCCGCTCCCTCTCCGGGAACGACAACATACCAAAAATTTTTGTGGATAGCCATACCAAACGGGCAGAGTTATCAGAAAATTATCAATTGGCCCCGCAGGGCAGAAAAAGTGGGTGCGGGCTTCTGCCCGCAAAAAGGCGTTTGGCGGCCGCTTGCGGCAAGCCAAACGCTCTGCTTGCCCCACCCGAAGGTGGGTAAAAACGTCCCTCCAGCCGGTTGCCGCTGACGGACACGGGCAGCAGTCCGCACTGCGGGGAGATGTGGCGATTTTATTTTTCTTGCTTTTCTTTTCGTCCCTCGCAAAGCGGTTAGGAGGCATTACATGCCCCGAAAAGGCATTACTCCGAAACGGCGGGACAGCGGCCCAAATCCGGCCCGAACCAGCCGGGAGGAGCAGGAATGCTACACCTAACATTGAGGTGCACAGCGGCATACAGGGGCAAACAGGGCAGGAAGCACACTGGAGCCTCAACCCCAGAGAAAGATCCGGTTTCTTTGTATTGTATAGCAGGATTTGACAAGCGGCGAGAGCCGAGTCTGGGACCACGCCATACCTCCACCCTGCAGAGCATGCCGGCTTTACCTTGAGGCCTTGCTCCGCCGGAGAAAGGCCGCTGAGCTATGTAGGCTTACTTTTAGTTTTAAACGCCCGGGCCTGAAGATTGTAATAGCTTAAATAGCGGTATAGAGTGGCGCGGCTGACACCAAGCTGCTGACAGGCCCTTTTTGTATCCCCGTTGCATTGAGCAAGGACTCTCTCAATTTTTTCCTTTTGTGCAGAATCTTCTTCAAAATACTGTTTTAGCTGCAGCTCCTGCGTATTTGACAAAGGATGCAGCAGGTCGTCGGGAAGGTGTTCCGGCAAGATTGCTTCACTCTTTCCGCTGCAATAGTAGGCGCGCAGAATCACATTTTGTAATTCCCGTACATTTCCCGGCCAGGTATGTTGCTCCAAAATGCGCATACACTCCGGGGATATGATTTTGGAATTTCGTTCTCCTCTGCGGTTGATCTCGTCTATGAAATAATTTGCTAAAACCGGAACATCTCCGACTCGTTCCCGCAATGGGACAATATGGAAAGAAAGAACATTGATGCGATAATACAAATCTTCACGAAAATTGAAGTTTCTTACTTCCCTTTGCAGATCGCGGTTCGTTGCTGCAATGACTCTGATATCGAGATGTTTCTCTGTCTTTCCCCCAATACGAAAAATTCGGTGGGTATCCAAAACACGCAGAAGTTTACTTTGGATTTCTAAGGGAAGTTCTCCGATCTCATCCAGAAAAACTGTTCCCCCGTCGGCCAGTTCGAATTTTCCTGGATTTCCTTGTCCAAGAGCGCCGGTGAAAGCTCCCTTTTCATAACCAAAGAGTTCACTCTCCACAAGAGAATGCGGCAAGGAAGCGCAGTTGACTGCAATAAATGGACCGTTTTTTCGATTGCTTGCACTGTGAATAGCATGAGCAAACAGCTCTTTCCCTGTCCCGCTCTCTCCTTCTAACAGCACCGTGCAGTTCGTAGCTGCTATGCTCTCCATCGTCTGGATCGTACGTAAAATCTGTGGCGCTTGGGTAATAATGGAATCAAACGCATATCGAGCCTGATTTCCCATTACTTGATTCGCCAGAGCGTTGATTGACCGGCTGCGGCGAAGGAGAAGGACTGCTCCCTCCGGATGCTGTTCAACCACGATTGGGAAAATAGAGATGTTGCAAGAAATATGATGCTCCCCCACAATCAGTTCTTCCTCTGCAAATGAGAAAGGTGCAATCTCTTTCTGTAAACGGAGCTGCAATTCTTCGTGACGAGATCCAAACCATGTTGAAATTGAATGACCCAACAAATTTTCTTTTTTCGCACGCAAAATTTGTTCTCCGCCCAGGTTGATTCGCTGGATGCATAACTCCTGATCCACCACCACAATTCCTTCTGAGATACTGGAAATTGCCGTGTCTACCAACCTGTAAGAATGTAACAGGGTAAGCTGATTTTCAATGGAAAAGGTCGCCAAAGCCACAAGCCCCAGGGTGTGAAGGGTTCCCGACCAGTCTTTTCCGGCCATATTCAACACACCGATTATTTTTCCGTCTCGATCATGGATTGGGGCTGCAGAACAAGTTCCATCATGCTGAGCTGCGCAATAATGCTCGGCACCATAGACCTGGACGGGAGAATCCTCCAGAACTGCCAGGGTAATGCCATTTGTTCCGATGTAGCGCTCCTGCCAACAGACTCCCAGAGAAAATGAACTTTCGGTCTCCATCTCAGCGTAGTATTCATCCCCGCAAGAATAGAGCATATAGCCGTCTGGGTTATGGAGAGAGATCAAATTCTTAGTTTCCCCCACCAAGGAATGCATTTTTTCCATGATTGGCTTCGCAATGTCAATCAGAGTTTGATTGGCCACCTGCAGAGAGTGAAGTTCAGGCCGGGATAAAATCGGAGCACGAAGAGGCTTCGTCATATTCACGTGAAAATCCCTGCTTCTCATCCAAGATGAAGCAATCATAGGCCGTACCCCCGGCGGTATTTCGCCAGTTTCTCGAAAATGCACCCATAGGCGTTTTAGATTCTGAAAATACTGCCGGTCCGTTATATCCAACATGGCAAAACACCCCCTTACAACATTATAAAATGTTTGGCCTACTTTTCAAGCGGTTTCTGTCTTCGGCAGAAAGCGGGCGGGACCATCCGGCCCACCCGCTTTCTTACATTTTTTACAGGATGGATCTCAAGTAATCAACCACTTCTGCCTTAGGTGACGGGCGGAAGGAGTTCCCCTGTGTTCCGCCCTCATGTACCGCATACTCCGCCATAGAGTCCAGCTGCTCCTCTGTGACCCCATAGTCGGAGAGCCTTTTGATGCCGATCGAGCGATTGAACAACTGCAGGGCATCGCTGACAATGAGGCCAATCTCCCGCGGAGTGGCCTGGGCCGGAATTTTAGCCCCCAGAATTTCACCAATCTTGGCGATACGGCCCGGAATCGCCTCACTCACCGACGAAAGGGCATAGGGCAGGACCAAAGCACACGCAGTTCCATGATGAACATGACCATATACACCTACACCATGGGCTATGGCATGCCCCAGATGCAGTCCGACCTGAGTAAACGCCTGTCCAGCCATGCAGGAGGCAATCAGCAATTGCTCCAGTTCATCCAGATCTCCGGGAGCTTTCATTGCGGCAGGAAGATGCTTTACAATCATCTCCATCGAAGACAGGGCCAGCGGCTCCATCATAACATTGGCGGCTTTACAGGTATATGCCTCCGCGCTGTGGGAAAAGGCATCCATGGCTGTGGCCGCTATCATAGCGGGCGAGAGTGCGGTCAACAGTACAGGGTCCAAAATTGCCACGTCGGGGCCTGCAAAGGGATTGGAAAAAATATACTTGTAGTTTTCTTCCTGGTCCAGTACGACTCCAATATCGGTACCCTCTGATCCGGTGCCACAGGTGGTGGGGATTGCAAACAGCAGTTTACTGCGGCGGGTTGGCTTAATTAAACCTTTGCAATATGCTACGATATCTCCCTCCACATCCAGCATGCAGGCAATTGCTTTGGCCGTGTCCATGGCACTGCCTCCGCCAAAGGCGACAATAGCGGATACGTCATGTTCTTTCGCATAAGCTACGCCGCTACGCACAGTCTCCACCGGTGCGTCAGGCAAAGAGCCATGAAAGACATAGGGCGTAAAGCCTTCGCTGCGGATGCTGTCCAACAGTGGCTCTAATAACCCAAGTGAATAGGTCTTGCTGCCGCACACTACCATGATATTTTGGCCTGCACCCCACTGGCTCAGCAATTCTCCGCTTCGGCGAACGCTGTTCCTTCCTGCCACTACGAAAGACGGAGCATGAAAATTAAATTCGGTTAACATGGGAATTCCTCCTTCACAATATTTGGGGCTGCTACAAAATACATAGCATAAAAGCTGCCAATTTTTTGCTTTGTGCAAAGATGGGCAAAACAAACAAAAACACAGGAGCAGGGAAGGAAATTGTGGCGCATTAAGCCAAAAGATTATGATGTGCTCAACTAAGTATCTCAGCGCCTGTGAGAATTTTGAGAATTTTATCGTCTCATAATTGAGAATTCATCCCGAGAGATTGATTCTGCTCCAGAAAACCACCTTTTTTAGAGCGCCTCATTGCGTAAAAATATTTTTTGCATTGTCAAATTTGTCAAGTTTGAAAAATTTTTTTGTTTGATATTCTAAATTTTTTTGCTCTGCAAATGTTTTATCAACAGAGAACGGTTTTGGCAAAACGATTGCTTGTATTTTGGCAGGCACGCATAGCGTGACAAAATCAAAGGAGTGTGGATTTATGCTGACACAAGCAAAAGAGCGGGAATTGCAGAATTTCGCCCGCGAAATTCGGATCCAAACCATCCGGCAGATTGGAATACGGGGATTTGGCCACATCGGCGGATGTATGTCGATTGCAGATCTGCTGAGCGTTCTATATGGGGAGGATATGAAATACGATCCCCAAAATCCCGCCTGGGAAGAGCGGGACTGGTTGGTTTGTTCCAAGGGGCATGCGGGACCAGCCATCTATGCGGCATTGGCGCTGAAGGGTTTTTTCCCGATGGAGTGGATGGAAACATTGAACCAGCCCGGAACGAATTTGCCCAGCCATTGTGACCGCCGGAAGACACCGGGCATCGACATGACCACAGGCTCTCTGGGTCAAGGGCTCTCAATTGCAGCCGGCATCGCGCAGGCCCACCTTTTAAACGGAAAAACGAATACTGTCTATTGCATCATGGGAGACGGAGAGTCTCAGGAGGGTCAAAACTGGGAGGCAATCCTATATGCAGCCCAACAGAAGCTCGGCAATCTTATCCTCTTTGTGGATGACAATAAAGCTCAAATTGACGGCTATGTCAGTCAGATTAACGAGATGGAAAGCTATGTGGACAAATTCAAGAGCTTCCATTGGGATGCTGTCGAAATCAATGGCCACGACTATAACGCCATTCACGAGGCGATTGCCCATGCCAAAGAAGTGAAAGATAAACCCAGCGCTATTATTTTGCATACGGTCAAAGGGAAAGGCTGCACGTTTGCCGAGCGCACCTGGTGTCATCACATTTCTGTATCCAAAGAGGATATGCAAGAAGCGCTTCAGGCACTTGAAGCTTGATTTTAAAACAAAAAAGGAGGAAAATTTATGGGCTATCAAGTGGTAAACAAGGTTGAAATGGAGCCTGCCGGCTTGTCGGAGACCTATTTCCATACCATGATGCGTCTGATGGGAGAGAATCACGACGTGATGGAGCTGGAAGCTGATTTGGGGGTATGTATCCTTGGCGGCGGATATAAGGAGATGGAGCAAACCTATCCTAAGCAGATGTTCAACTGCGGGATTCAAGAGGCTAATATGGTCGGAGTCGCATGCGGTTTATCCGCAGTTGGAAAGATTCCCTTCTGCCACACGTTTGCTCCGTTCCTAGCCCGCCGCGCTAACGACCAGATTTTCATTTCTGCCTGCTACGCCGGATCTAATATTCGTTTGGTTGGATCCGATCCTGGTGTAATGGCAGCCTTCAACGGCGGCACGCACATGCCATTTGAAGATGTTGCCGCACTGCGTGCCTTTCCTGAGTTAACGATTGTAGAGCCCACCGACAGCGCGATGCTGATCGATCTGATGGAGCAGCTTGTGAAGCTTCAGGGGGTTTATTATATCCGAATGGCCCGGAAGCCCATGGCTAAGATTTATCAGGATGGCTCCACGTTTACCATCGGAAAAGGCTGCATAATCCGTCAGGGCACGGATGTTACCATCGTTGCTACTGGAATAATGGTGGCCGAAGCAATAGAGGCCGCAGAGTTGTTAGCGGCTGAGGGGATTTCCGCCCAAGTAGTGGACATGTTCACAATCAAGCCCATTGATGAAGCGCTTCTGACGGCCTGCGCTCAGGAGACCGGCGCTATCGTCACCGCCGAAAACCACAACATTATCGGAGGACTGGGGGGCGCTGTCTGTGAGGTGCTGTGCAGCCGCTGCCCTGTTCCCGTAGAGCGCGTGGGGGTCAAAGACAGGTTTGGCGAGGTCGGCCCCATTGACTATTTAAAGCAGGTCATGGGTCTTACCGCCCAGGATATCTCTCTGGCGGCGAAAAAAGCAATTTCCAGGAAATAAAGTTAAACGAGGAGGAATCATACCATGAAGAGAACAAGAGCCGTTCTGGTCGCGCCCAAGCAGTTCGATTTTGTTCAGGAGGAAATTCCAAAACTGAAAGAGAATGAAGTGCTGTATAAAACGATCAGCGTGGGGCTGTGTCATTCCGATATCCCTGCGTACCGTGGAACCAGCGCAATGGGATTCGGCAATAAACATGGTTATGATGCAATGATCAAAAGCCCCCAATTTCCTATGGGAATCGGCCATGAGCCAGTATGTGTTGTCGAGGATGTAGGCAGCGCGGTTACATGTTTCCGGCCCGGCGATTTGGTGACGGGCGTGCTCAGCACCTGTATTGCTGATTACAATGTAGCCGCCAATGCACAAATGATCAAGATCCCAGAGACCTCAAAGCCGATCGATGCCTGCTTAGGCGAGCCCATGATGTGCGTGGCCAACATCGTTCGAGCCGTAGAGCCGAAAATGGGTGACCGGATTGCTGTGATCGGCTGCGGCTTTATGGGGCTTATGGTTATCGCGGGCCTGAAAAGTCAAGCTCTGGGCGATATCGTCGCCATCGACTTAGACGAAAAGCGTCTGGAAATGGCTGTTCAATACGGGGCGACAAAGACTCTAAATCCCAAAAATGTAGATGTTGAGGATGCCTCGTTTGAGTTGACCCATGGGAGAATGTATGACTGTATTGTAGAGATTACTGGAAGCCTGCGCGGGCTGCAGACTGCTCTTTCTGTGGCAAAAATTTCTGGACGCGGCAAAATCCTGGCGCCTTCCGTATACTCAAAAAATGAAACATGGACAGAGGAGATGGCCTACAATATGATGTACCGTTCTCCTATTATCCATGTGGTTCATCCTTATTATACAAATGAATATATGTACACTCTGGGAATTGGAGTAGACGCTTATGTCAAGGGTGTGTTCCCAACAGAGGAATTCATTACCCACCGCATTCCCTTCGAACGGGTTTCCGAAGGCTTTCAGTTACTGGATACAAATCCGCCCGGTTACATTAAGGGAATTATCACTTTTTAATGGCCGAAGGATCAATTACAAAAGGAATGGAGAGGAATGCCCATGAAAGAAGCTGAATCCAAACACGTTGTGGATACAAATATTAAGATCCCTTTTTGGAAGGCATCCTGCTTTGGCTTGGGAGACTTCGGCAATAATTTTGTCTGGACATTTGTGGGATCCTATCTGATGATTTTCTACACAGATGTGTTTGGAATCCCCATGGCAGCCGTCTCTTTGCTGATGCTGATTGCTCGGGCGTGGGACGCCATCAATGACCCAATTATTGGAGGCCTATCCGACCGCACCAGAACTCGCTGGGGCCGTTACCGGCCTTGGGTGTTACTGATGTCCTTCCCAACAGCCATTATCACAGTTCTGACCTTCTGGGCGCATCCTGACTGGTCTGATACATCCAAGATAGTTTATATGTATGTGACATACGCTCTGCTGGTACTATGCTATACCGGAGTGAATATCCCATACAGCGCAATGACCAGCGTCTTGACTCAAAATACAGATGAGCGCGCGAAGTTGTCCACCATGCGAATCACCCTGGCCAACGTCTCTATCGCGGGGATCGGAATTATCGTCGTCCCAATGGTTTCGGCCCTGGGCGGGGGGAACGACGCAATTGGGTACCGTTTGACCGCAATCATTTTTGTGATTATCTTTATGATCTGCGCCTCGGTTGTGTTTGCGACGCAGAGAGAGGTTGTTCCTCCCCCGGTCAAACATAAATATCCCCTGGGGATACAGTTTAAATCAATGCTGGTAAACCGCCCGTTTTTGATTGCATTCTGCGGCCAACTGCTGTGGGGTTTCTTTATCCACGGCAGAGGGTCCATGTATACTTACTATTTTAAGTATGTTCAGGGCGATGAAGGGTTGATGTCTCTATACAATCTTGTAGGACTTGTACCTCTGGTTGCGGGCTGCTATCTTTTTAAAGCATGGTACAATTTTGATGGCAACAAAGGGCGCGTCACCGCTTACGGCTGTATTGGAGCAGGTATCGCTATGATCCTTATGCGGTTTACTTCGCCTATAGGATCGCCCATCCCATTTTACGCTCTATGCGCGATTTCAAAATTCTTTGAAGGGGTTTTGGCCTCTGGTATTTATGGCGTAATTCCTGACACCGTAGAATACGGACAGCTGAAAACCGGGGTTCGAAACGACGGCTTTTTATCTGCATTTATCTCGCTGGGAAATAAGTTCGGCATTGCATTGGGCAGTTCCGGTGTAGCAGCCATTTTGGCGATTCTGGGATTCCAGGCAAATGTAACCCAAACCCCTCTTGTCAACAACACCATTAACAATTTCTTTACCGTAATCCCGGGAGTCCTGTCCGTTCTTTGTGGAATTATTTTCTTGTTCTACAAAATTGACCGAAAGACCTTCAATGACATTTTGTCAAAGCTAAATGATAAAGTGTCATCCGATGAATCCAGCACCAATTAAACCTATTTTTCGTAATCCAGTTCTCTAGTTCCATAGCCGCCAGTCCGGCTCAGATTCTGCCAATTATTCTGGTAAGATCAGAGCCGGACTGTTTGCGTAAAACTATAATTTTAAAGATGTTCCGCAGTAGCATTCCTTTTTCTTCAATGATATAATAAAATTATCATTTTACGTATCTAAAAAATTGCGCGGCCCAAGATGGGGAGGATAACCATGCTACAGTCACAGATTCATTATCAGCAGCAAATCCTCTCTGCTGCAATGCGGCAATCGCTGAAAATTCTACAGCTCTCCATGTCGGGATTGCAGACGGAACTGGTTCGGTTTGCAGAAGAAAACCCAATGGTGGATCTGGATCAATTTTATAGTGAATGGCAGTGGGGAACATCTGATGGAAACATGATGCTTTACGAAGATTTTTCCGGCTCTCTTTTTGAACGCCCAGGTTCTGCCCAGCCGGCCTCCTATGGAAAGGATCTTACTCAGATTGCTGATAGCGGTTCAAATCAACAACAGGAAACGTTCTCCGAGTATTTGAAGGGACAACTCCCACAAATTTTGGAATATCTTCCATCCTGCTATACAGTATGGTGCGAGTATATCATCGATAACCTCGACCACCGTGGATACCTGGATGAGCCTCTTGATTTGCTGGCTTCTGACATGGGAAGTTCGGTAGAAGAAGCGACTCAGGCACTGTATGCTGTGCAGAGTTTAACCCCAACCGGAGTAGGCGCCCGCTCTTTGGAGGAATGCCTAACCCTCCAGTTGGCCAACAGCCCCTATTTTAATAAGTACACGCTGAAAATTATTCAGGACGATCTTTTACTCTTGGCCAAAGGCGATATTGCAAAAATATCTAAAGAGCTGAAAATTCCTTTTTCTGAAACGCTACATTACTGTCAAATCATTCAATCGTTCAACCCCATTCCCAGCAATGGCTTTTTGCAATCTAAGGATTTGCCTTGTTATATTATTCCGGATGCCGCTGTAGAAATCCGCGACCAAGAAATCACCATATTTTATAACCGGCGCGCTTTACCTAAGCTTTCTCCGCTCCCGGAATACCTTGCGATAATGGAGCAGCAGCAGACAACAAAATTAGGGGCCTATTTGAAAGAACAAAACCATAGCATTAGCAGAATGCAGCAGGATTTAGACAGGCGAGAATCCACCTTGGTCAAAATTATTCATTTTATTTTATACAAGCAAAAAGAGTATCTTTTGGGCCAGACCTTAGCGCCTGCTTCTTTATCAGTTCAGGAAATTGCACAGGAGTTGCAGTTGCATCAAAGTACAATCAGCCGCGGAATCAAAGACAAGTATATTTTCTTTTCTGGGCATACAATCCCGCTCCGGGAGTTTGTAAGTGGAAAAGTAGGGAGTGGGATTCCTATCAGCAAAAGAATGCTGAACATCTGCCTTTGCCGCATCATTGCTGTAGAGGATAAGATGCATCCTTTGTCAGACGAAAGTCTGCGCCGTGCGCTGGCCTCCATGGATATAGAAGTATCAAGACGGACAGTAACCGCATATCGAAAAGAATTTAATATTCCTTCCGCACCGTATAGAAAGCGAAAGCCGTAAACTTATAAGAAGGCCAAAGTACCAGAATGGAAAATAGTCGTGCGGCCAACATTGAGCAGTACGTTCATCAGATATTCTGTAGCAAAAGTTAGCACAGAATTTATCTATAGCTGATTTTGATGTTTCCTGTGCACGGCCCAGAAAAGGACTGTTAATCCTCCCTCCGGTGTGGTATTATAGGCACAGAAGGAGGTGCGTCCATGTGTGAGCGAGTTTATTCCCAACGGGAGATATTTGATGCGGTGCTGCCCCTGCTGAAAAAATATCATGCGGAAAAGGCAATCCTGTTTGGGTCCTACGCCAGGCAGGAGGCCGACGCAGCTTCTGACATCGATCTGATCGTCGTTGGGGGAAAAGACTTTGATCTGACAGATGTGCTTTGCATCGCGGAGGAGCTACACTACGCGCTGGGGAAACCTGTGGATGTTTATGAACTGCGGGAGATCAACCCTCAGTCGGCTTTCTATGATGCGATTTTCACAGAGGGGGTGCAGATTGCGTGAAGTACAGTGATCAGCAGAGAATAGAGAAAATCCGGGAGACCACGGAAAAACTTTTGAACTATGTGCAAAGAGAGCAGATCACGCCGGAGAGGATCTGTCAGGAGGAGCCGCTTCAGTGGACGGTCACGACGCCGCTGTACAACATTGGGGAGCACGTCTACAACCTGTCAGAGGATTTCAAGAGGGAGTACCCGGATATTCCCTGGACCAAGATCGCCGGCCTGCGGCATCGGCTGGTCCACCACTACGAGGACACCAACTGGATCGTGATCTGCGCCATCATTTTTGACGTGCTGCCGGAGTTCCTGGAGGAGATCAGAGATCTTTGACCCACACCGCGACCCACACGGGGAAACGAGTGGACGAAAACAACGGACGCAAGAGTGCCGGATAGCACGGCGATCCGGACAAAAGAGGGCGCAAAAGGCCTGGAAAGCAGTAAACCTCACCCTCCCAATCAGTTGGTAAGGATGAGGTCCCCAGTTCAAATCTGGGTAGCAGCTCCACAAAACACCCGCTTTCCAGGCGAAAAGCGGGTGTTTTCTTTGCTTTTCGCAACTATTTTGGACAGCTTGAATTTTAGCTTTTGCCTTTGACCACAGAACAAGCCACAGACAGGAAAAAGACGGCCTCCAAGGGCGCTTTGCCCTCGGAGGCCCGTTTGTGCAATACGTCAGTATCGCTTGGTCAACCTGCTATATTTTCCGGTTTCATCCGGTTTTTCCAGCGACGATCTCTGCCTTCATTTCCCGGATCAGTTCTGCCAGCTTTTTCTCACACTCGGCTTCCGTTTTCGCGTAGACATTCCGGGCCATGCGCTGGCCATTGAAGATGGGGGAGTAACGGCCCTCCCACAGGTGGTCGTTGATTTGGCTGACACAGCCGGTGCCCGGTTTGCGCCGCTGTCCCTTGTGGGCCTGGAAGGTGCTGGGGGCTGGTTTCTGGGGTGCCGCTTCCTGCCTGGGTTTCGGTTCGGCTCTCCCGATTCCTTGGTCGATCTTGTCCGCCGCGTTCTGCCGCATGGCATCGGTGACGTGGGTGTAGGTGTTCAGGGTGGTGGCGCTGGACACATGGCCGATGATGGTGCTCAGGGTCTTGATGTCCATGCCGTGTTCCAGGGAGGCGGTGGCGAAGGTGTGCCGCAGATCGTGGAACCGCAGATGCCTGCACTCCGCTCGCTCCAGCACTGTCTGGAGCCGCTTTCGGACGGCGGCTGGGTCCATAGGGGAGTCTTCCTTGACGGGGGAGGGGAACATCCAGCGGGAGTGGACGGTTTTCTGGTAGGCTTTTAAGACCTTCAAGACAGGAGCAGGGAGAAGAACCGTCCGATTGCCTGCCTTGGTTTTGGGTGGGGATACAACCAGTTCTCCCTTTACCCGATGAACTTGACGCTCTACCCGAAGGGCACCAGTTCTGAAATTTAGGTCCCCCCATTGGAGTGCTAAGATCTCTCCCCGGCGCAGGCCGGTGGCCAGTTCCAGCAGCAGAAGCTCGTAGCAGCCGTCCTCCCTGGCCTGGATCAGCAGCCGCTGGATCTCCTCCGGAGTCAGAACCTTCATTTCTCTGCCCTTGACAGGCGGAAGTTTACAGCTGTCCGCCGGGTTGCGGAAGATCAGTTTCTCCTCCACTGCCTTGTCCAGTGCGGCGTGGAGGGTGGTGTGGATGCCCCGGATGGTCTGGTCGGAGAGACCCTCTCCATAGAGTTCTGTGCGCAGCAATCTGCCATTCTGCCTAAGATGGGTATAGAACTGCTGGATGTCCCCGGTGGTCAGCTTGTCCAGCTGGATACCGCCCAAGGCGGGGATGATGTGTTGGTAGATCCGCCGTTCATAGGACATCTGGGTGTTAGGACGGAGACTCGCTTTCTTGTAGTCCTGGTACCAATGATCCAGCCAAGCACCCAGGGAAAGCCCTGCTTTTGGAACTTCAGGGGCGGGAGTCTCCAGTCTCTCACGCAGGGCCTTCAGCTTTGCCACACATTCTGTTTTTGTCTTAGCAAGGACATTTTTGGTTTTGGGCAGGCCCTTTTCGTCATAGCCGATGACCACTCGGCCCTCCCACCGGCCGTCCTTTCTCAGACGGACGCTGCCGTCGCCGTGTTTTCTGCGTTTTGCCACGGGGCCATCTCCTCTCCTAAGTAGTCGGTCAGGAAGCCGCCCACGATTTCCGCCGCCCGCCTCTGCATATCCCCGGTGGTGTGGGTGTAGGTGTCCAGGGTGAAGCTGGCTTTGGTGTGGCCCAGGATGCCGGATAGGGTCTTGGCATCCACTCCGCTGGCCAGAGCGTGGGTGGCGAAGGTGTGCCTTAAATCGTGAAATCTAAGTTCAGGCAGTCCGGTCTCCTGCAGGACCTTTTTCAGCTGGCGGTATGCGGTGCCGGGGTTCAGCAGGGTTTCCGGGCGAAGTGGGTCATGGAAGATCCAAGGGGAGTAGGAAGTCTTTTTTCGCAGCCGCAGCCGCTCCGCCGTGCTGGTGGGCAGGAGGATGGTCCGGGTCCCGGCGTAGGTCTTGGTGTCCCCGGCCACCAGCCGTCCGCCTTTTTCTTTACGCAGCGTGCGGGAGATGCTGAGGGTGCCCTTTCGCCCATCGAAGTCGCTCCACATGAGGCCACAGATCTCACCCAGCCGCAGACCGGTGGTGAGTTCCGTGTAGAAGAAGTCCCGCCAAATCGGGTCCCGATCCGTCGCCTCCAGAAAAATGTTCACCTGCGCCTCGTTTAGAATTTTCATGGGCTTGTGGGTGATTTTAGGCGGGTCCACCTGTTTGGCGGGGTTGTTGGGCATCAGCCCCTGATCTGCTGCCGCTTGGAGGGCTTGGTGGAGGGCGGCGTGGATACCGCGGACGGTGGCGGGAGAGAGGCCGGGGCTTTGGCCGGGGCGAGGGGCAATTCGCCCCTGTTCCAGAAGGAAACGGTACAATTCCCGCAGATCCTCAGCGGTGAGTTGCGTGAGCTTCTTTTGTCCCAGGCGGGGTTTGACATGGCGGTCCATGTCGCCCCGGTACCGTTTCAGGGGGCCGGGGCGCAGGGTGAGTGCCATCTGCTCCAGCCAGCGGTCCAGCCACTCTGACAGCGTCATTCTGCTCTCCTCCGTCAGGTCCACTCCCCGATAGGCGTCGATGTTCTGCCGGAGTTTGGCGGTCAGTTCCTTTTGGGTATCTGCGTAGATATACCGGAAGATTGAGTCGCCATTGCTCTTGTGGCCCACTACGATCCGGCCCTCCCAGCGGCCATCCTCCCGCTTGCGCACCATGCCGTCCCCGGATGGTCTTCGCTTTGCCATGTTTCTTACCTCCAGAGTTTATCTTTGATTTGCGGTGCAATTTCTGGGGGACTCACTTGATAGACGGGAACTTGTGAGGCTCTGCCACCCATTGATACACCACAGCCCCGCAGCGGCGGCAGATCAGATAGCGAAGCCGGCTGCCCAGGAGTCCGTGCTTCTTGTAGGTCACCAGCGCCTCTCCGTGCTGCCAGCCCAGGCCCAGATTGTCGCTCCCGCAGTACTGGCACCGCTGGACTGGGGTTTGATTGGTCGTCATTGGTCATCCCTCCTCAGCAACACAACATACCACAGAAACAGGAAATATCCAGGGCAAATGGGCAGAGTTTAGAGAAAGTTATCATTTAGAGCCGTTGCTCGCATTGTTAACAGCATCCCGCCCCTGCCATGCGGCAGGACTGTATTGTTTATGCGCCGCAATTTTTGAGGCTTTTCGATTTGCAACTGCGGCATTCTTATGCTACAATGCAGATAAAAACTGATATACAGGAGGGGGAGACATGTCGGGATCTATTGAACGCTCGATTCGGACAGCGGAGCTTTCCTTAAAGATGGAGGGATTTTCTGTCACAGAAACATGCAAAGAACTGTGCCGCAAGCTGCTTGCAGGGGAGATCACGCTTCAGGAATATCTCTCCCAGGTGATTCCGGCCTCGAATGGAGGAACTGCCTGATATGGGATACGGCATCGAGGCGACCACAGCAGACTGTTATCCTGGGACATCCTGCCTGATCAATAAGCTCGGTATTCAGGATGAAACAAAACTGGCGGAGACAGAGGCGGCTGTTGTTTTAGGCAAGGCCAGTTTTCTTGACCAGCAGCCAGTTACAGGGGAATTTGACTTTACGCATTACAGATCCATTCATCATTTTTTGTTTTGTGATCTCTACGATTGGGCGGGGCAGATACGCACGATCAACATTTCTAAGAAAGGAACGGTATTTGTCTCTGCCGCCGAGATCCAAGCTTGCGCGGATGCGTGTTTTACCCGATTGGCTGCCTTCACCGGCGAGGGACGCTCTCATCAGGAAATCATTGAGGAAATTGCGGATTTTTACAGCACCATCAATATGCTTCATCCGTTCCGAGAGGGGAACGGAAGGACCCAGCGGCTCTTTTTCACCCAGTGGATCCGACACTTAGGCTATGAGTTTGATCTATCAAATGCCGACCTGGACGAGTTTATGATCGCAACGATTTATGCGGCTCAGGGAGTGATGGACCCGTTGATAAAGTTCTTTGACGAAACGATCCAAGAACCTATTGTGGGAGCGGACATGGCATTGCAATAGAATCCTAAGTTTTGACAACAGGCTTGGCTCCGCCGCCCGGCGAAACGCTGGGCGGTTTTTCTATCTTTCCGTTTTGGCTGTATCATTGTTTAGGTGCCGTAATTTTTGAGGGGGTCATATCCCGCCCATGACCATGCCGCCCAGGTTCTGTTCCTCCTCATGGTCGTCCGGCTTGTGGCCCATAGCGATTTTCTTTGCCTGGATTTTTCTTCTCAGTTTGCTGTCGACATGTAGGCCGGCGCTGGTCTGGGGCAGGGGGCGATCCTCAAAGATCCGGCTCATGTGGTAGAGCAAGTGGGTGACCGCCAGCATGACGGAGGGTGGACGGAGGTCATTCTGCCGCTCCAGGAAGAATTGTGCGTACTGGTTTCCCTGGGCGGCGGAACGGCTGAACCACACCATCGCCTGTGCCTGATCTTGCTGCACACCCTGTCCAGTCAGGTACAATTTACCCAGCATATACTGGGCGTACTGGTTGCCTGCCTCCGCCGACAGCGTGAAACATGCCACGGCTTTAGAGGCATCTTGGGTCACCACCTCGCCGGATAGATACTCCTTCCCCAGCCGGTAGGCGGCCCACTGGTTTCCGTTTTCCGCCGCCTCCTTTAGCCAGCGGATGCCCTCCTCCGGGTCACGCACTTCCATATCCTCAGAGAGAAGCAGTTTGCCAAGGGCGTACTGTGCCTCCGACAGACCATGGTCTGCCGCTTGGGTGAACCAATCTTTCGCTTTTTGACTGCATGGGATCAGCAGAGGGCCATCCCGGTAGAGCTGCCCCATCAGGTACTGGGCGTGGACGTCGCCCTTCCCGGCCAGCTGCTCCAATTCTTCCGCCGCCTGATCCCGGTCGGCCAGAGGAAGCGCCGTGTTCTGGATGATCTGACGCAGTTCCCAGCAATCATAGGATTCACCTCGCACCTGCTCCGGTTCGTCATGGTCGCTCAGGCCAGCGTCCTCGAAGGAAATCTTGTCCAGCCGGATGTGCTCCGCCTCCTGAATGACGGCGTTTTTGATCTGCCGGAACTCTTTCTCCTGGGACAGTTTTTTCTTCTCTCTGGGCTTGTCGTGGTAGTAGCTGTCCACCTCACCTTGGAGGAGGCACCACTGGTCGTAGCACGCCCGGACCACCGGCAACTCCTCCAGCCTATCCACCACCTCGTCCACGGTTTTCTTCACGGATTTTGGAAGATAGCCGTAGGACTTCTTGCCCTTGACCGTCTCCAGCTGTCCGGCCAGCTGCTGGCCGGAGATATAGGCACCCCCGGCGGCACTCAGTGCCTGCAGAAGGGCCTGACGGGTGGTAGAAGGCATGGCGGTAAGGCTCCTTTCGTGCTATACTATAACCACATTGTAGCATGGAACGGGCAAAACACAATGTTTTTGAAAAAAATCTGCGGTTTGTGCAGGGAATGCGGCGGCTGTCTCGTTTGAATCAACAGAAGGGCCGTGCAGAGCACCGCCCTCCACAGCCGGAAAGGAGGATGAGCAGGTCGTTGACAACACTGGAATTCAGCGCGATGGTGCAACAATATCAATCCCTGGTCTACACGGTCTGTCATCAGCTGGTGCCGGACGTGGGGGATGCGCAGGATCTGACCCAGGAGACCTTTCTGGCGGCATGGCGGGCCATCGACCGCTGTCCGCCCGGCTTTGAAAAGCAATGGCTGGCCCGCATTGCGGCCAACAAAGCCAAGGATTACTTACGCAGCGCATGGGTGCGCCGGGTGAACACGCCGGGCGACGAGGTGCTGGCGCTGGAGGGGGCACCGCCCGGCCTGGAGCCGGAACAGCAGGTGCTGGACACGCTGGGAGCGGAAGAACTCACCCGCATGATCCTGGACCTGCGGGAGCCCTACAAGACACCCTGTCGTCTGGTGCTGCTGGAACAGCACACCATGGCCGAGGCGGCACAGCTGTGCGGCCGTCCGCCCAAGACGGTGGAAGCACAGATCTACCGGGCAAAAAAGATGCTGGCACAGCAGATACTACAGCGTGAAAACGATGGAAAGGAGTGCGTACATGGAACTGTTTGACAAAAACGGCTGCCTGACCGACGAAGGCCTACAGGCCCTGCAGGCAGGCGGGCTGGATGAGCTGGGCCGGCTGGAAACCGCCGAGCATTTATCCTACTGCGATAAATGCATGGACCGCTACACCGCTCTGCTGACGGCAGATGCGCTGGAAACGCCGCCGCACTCCGCGCACAAGGCGGTGATGGCCACCATCTGGGTGCGGCTGATGCAGAACACATGGGGCCGTGCCGCAGTGGCCGGTGTGGCGGCGGTGCTGGCCTTTA
>ERZ780168.1452-NODE-1452-length-24706-cov-11.718348_pt1 | contig 24706 bp, 23 predicted proteins | sample MGYA00510981_ERZ780168 | MGnify/ENA primary metagenome ERZ780168 (study PRJEB29588, sample SAMEA2158769) | human gut metagenome | biome: human gut; feature: human-associated habitat; material: faeces | place: Denmark | collected 2008/2010 ...
ACGGAGCGGAGCGAGGTTTCGCGCTAACCCGCTTGGCGAAATCCTCGCTTATCCGCCATGCCGTTGCTGGTGCCTTGCCTCGGAATCTTCGGTGGTTTTTAGTTGGAAGTTCGTAGGCGCGATTTTGTCTTTTGGCTTATTACGCCTATCTGTTCGCCTTCGTCGTAACACATAAATTTGTCTTGCAACAACAGTTTCTTTTCTTCAATGCCTATACCGCACAACACATCATTTTCGTCTATGTCAGATATTACATATACCGGCAGTTTCCGAGAGTAAACAATCTTCTCGTGAGTCTTGTCTATGTACTTCAAAATGTAAGACATTGCGTTGCCCATTTTTACAAGATTTTCATCTACACGTTCAAAGTCATTTCTACCGAAACGAGAGTTAAAGTATTCACTTTGCAATGTTAACTGCATTTTATGTGAATTGATGTTGTAATCTTTTACTTCAATCATTTCGCCGGGGATGGTGCCTTTGGGTATATAAAACAGACCGTGGAAGTGAAGTCTTTTTGTCTTTGGAGCACGCTCCCACACGCCCATATAGCGCCATTCTTTGCGTGCTTGCAAATGGCTCAATGTGTTTAATAGTTTCTTCCTAAATGATGTTTCATCGTGCTTGGTAATATCATACTTTCATCTTATATCCTGTTTCGTTTAGCAGAATAGTTGTCTCCTAATACATTATTGTTAGACTTGAATTTATATTTTAATTATAGCATATGTGAGTCAAAAATCAAGACTGGGTGTCACTGTAAAAAACTACGTCACCGCTTCGCCAAGTTGTACCCAACTGAACCCATAAAAGTTCGGCGGTGTATTTTATTGCTATTGCGAGAAGTGTAAATTCTTACAAAAGTTTGACAAAATTGCGGGATTTGGACGGATTGTGACGGAATATTATGCAAAGTGTAAAGAATTTGTCAAGACTTGGGCGGCGGAAGTGTGAGATAATATAGCCATAAAACAAAGGAGAAGGTTTTATGGGAAAAGTCGTTGCGCTGACCGGCGCGAGCGGAAATATGGGACTTGAGACGTTGGCTCAGCTTATGCAGAGCGACGTCGTAGACAAGATAAAAGTTTTGCTCCTTAAAGAGCATAGAGAAAAAAAGGACGCAAAAGTGTGGAAGCGCAGATACGGCGCGCGTATCGAAATAGTTTTCGGCGATATTGCCGAATCGGAAGATTGCCGAAAACTCGTTGCGGGAAGCGATTACGTGCTCAATCTCGCGGCAGTGATTCCGCCGACTGCCGATCACTATCCTGTGGAGACGGACAGATGCAACCGTATCGGTGCGAAAAACATCGTAGATGCGGTGAGCGAAATAAAGGAAAACCAGCCGAAACTGGTGCATATATCGACGGTTGCGATTTATGGAAACCGCAACTACAAACACCCGTGGGGAAGAGTCGGAGATCCGCTCATTTCAAGCACGTACGACGAGTATTCGGCAAGCAAAATTAAGGGAGAAAGATACGTAATTGACAGTGACGTCATCAACTGGGCGGTGCTTCGTCAAACGGGTATGCTTCACTCCAAAATGCTCAGCAACAACATGAAAGACGGGCTGATGTTCCACACCTGTTTCAACGCTCCGATAGAGTGGGTGACAGCGCGTGACAGCGGTCTTCTTATGCGCAGACTCGTCGAAAAAGACGCAAGCGGACAACTCGAAAGCAAGTTTTGGAAGAAGTGCTACAACATAGGCGGCGGCGCGTGCAATAGAGTTACGGGTTACGACACTTTTGACGAAGGATTCAAGATTATAGGCGGTTCGGCGCAAAAATATATGAAACCGCAATGGAATTCTATCCGCAATTTTCACTGCATGTGGTTTCAGGACAGTCATATTCTCAACGATTATTTCGACTTTCAACACGAAGACGTGAAAGATTATTGGCAAGAGATTCTCTCAACGCACCGCTATTATACGCTCGGAAGAATCGTGCCGTCAAAACTCGTGTCCAAACTTGCAATCGAAAGGCTTCTCAAAGACGACAATGCGCCGAGATACTGGGTCAACACGAAGCAGGCGGGCAAGGTTAAGGCGTTTTTCGGGAGCAAGGAAAATCTAAAATGTATGCCGACAGATTGGGAGCATTTTCCGATTCTGTGCCATGGACAACTTGCCGACGGAGACATCGATTACGACGATATGCGTGACATAACGAAACTCAAAGAACACGGATATATTCTCGATCACGGCTACGACGAGACGAAGCCCGATGAAGAACTCGACATAGAAGATATGCGACAGGCGGCGGCTTTCCGCGGCGGAAAGTGCTTGTCCGAGAGTATGACGAAAGGCGATATGTACACGAAACTCGAATGGGAATGTCACGACGGACATCGCTTCTTTGCATCCCCGTATTGCGTGCTCAAAGCAGGACATTGGTGCCCCGAATGTTGTCAACCTTCGCCGTGGGATTATGACAGATTGTCAAAGTTTATGCCGTTCTACGCGCAGGTGTGGTATGACACTCACGCAAAGGGAGAGAATTGCACGTATTTCTACGATAAAGACCACAATGCGAGATACACGCAGTTTTAAGGAGAGAGAGAGAATGAAAAATGCGATAATCTACGTTTTTTCCGGCACGGGGAACACGAAAAAGGCGTGCAATATATACAAGGCGGAATTTGAAAAACACGGAGTTGCTACGACCCTTTACGACGTGAAGAAAGGCTTTGGAAATCTTCCGAATCCAAACGATTTCGATTTGGTGGGATTCGGCTATCCGATACACGGTTTCAACGCCCCCGAGATATTTTTACAACTTGCAAAGAAGTTGTCTGTCGCAAACAATGCGGACAAAACGAGCAAAAAGGAATATTTTATTGTCAAAACTTCGGGCGAACCGCTCAAAGTCAATAACGTTTCGTCTATAAAATTCAATTCGATTATGCGAAGAAAAGGATACGTTGCAGGCAGCGAGTATCATTACGTCATGCCGTACAACATGATCTTTCGACACACGGACGAACGAGCGTACGATATGAACGAAACTCTTAAAGCACTTGCACCGATAGAAGCGAGGGAAGTGCTCGCGGGAAAAGTGCATAAACTCAAAAAAGTCCCGTTTGGTGCGCTTGTGGCATGGGTGGTGCGCATAGAGCATCCTGCAATGAAAGCGAACGGCAGATTGTTCAAGGTGGACGAAGACAAATGCGTCAGATGCGGACTTTGCGTGAAGAATTGTCCCGAAAACAACATAAAGATTGACGAAAACGGCAAATTCCGTTTCGGTAGAGACTGCGTTATGTGTACGAGATGTTCATTTAACTGTCCCAAAGACGCTTTCGATATAGGCATGCTCGACGGTTGGAGAGTCAACGGAAAGTATTCTTTTGAAAAACCTACCGAAAAGGAAGTCGACAAACATGCGTGGTATTGCAAAAAAGCGTATGCCGGATATTTTGAAAACGCGAAAGAAAAAATCGCTTCCGATATGGAAAAATGAGAAAATATGGTGTACAATGGGGATAAGGAGACAAAAATGAGAAAGATATTGATTGCGGAAGACAACGTCGAAATTTCCGATATGATGAAAAGTTATCTTGTCAAGGCGGGACACGAAGTGTATCAGGCGTTTGACGGATTGCAGGCTCTTGCGATGGCAAAAGAGATAAAACCCGACATTGCGCTTCTTGACATAATGATGCCGGGTGCGGACGGATACCGGGTGTGCGAGACGCTCAGAAAAACGATGAACATGCCGATAATAGTCGTGTCGGCAAAGGTCGCGGAAGAAGACAAGGCACGGATGTTCGATTTGGGGGCGGACGACTATATAACGAAGCCGTTTTCTTTCAAGGAAATGGTCATGAGAGTAGCGGCGCAACTTCGCAGATACTACGAGTTCAACACGGCAAATTTGCAAGAAGATCGCCATTACGGAAACCTTATGATTTCGTCGTCAAGATACGAAGTCAAAGTTGACGGAGAACCGCTCAATCTCACCGCAAAAGAGTTTAAGATTCTCGACTATCTCACTCTTCACGAAAATCAGATTATGTCCAAGCAAAAGATCATAGACGACGTGTGGGGAATTGACGAATATATAGACGAAAACACGGTTGCGGTGACGATTGCGCGTCTTCGCGACAAACTCGCAAAAGTGGGTGTTTCAAACGTCGTAACCGTGTGGGGCTTGGGCTATAAGTGGCAAGACTGATTTGAAAATCCGATTGCAAAATTTGCAATAAGGATTTATGAAATATACAAATCTCATAGTATGTAGCCGTGTCGTTTGGCAGAAGTCGGATTTGTCGTAAATATCCGAATCGACACTTTACAACATTAAAATATAAAGATAAAGACTTGAATATGAAAAGAAAGCAGATTGTAAAAATCGAAAGAACGCTTATGCGTTTTCAGGACGGAGACCTTTACACGCCCGTTGAACTTGACGGTGTCGGGGTCTATCACGCCATTGCAAAACGTCTTGAAACGTTGCGCCTTACGATGCTCAATCTTGCCGACAGCGAAGTGGAGTTTTCAAGAAGAACGAACAAATCCATTGCGGCGGTTGCGCACGATATGAAGACGCCGCTTTCTATCATTTCGGGCTATGCCGAGTGCATAAGCGACGGCATGGACGACAAGGATTATCCTGCGCTGATTTTGCAAAAAACGCAACAGATGAACGACATGGTCATCGCGCTCGTGGAGTCGTCTCATCAGCAACTCGAAAAGGAAGGCGCACACAAATTTTTGCACGATTCGCGCGTGCTTTTCGGCAAAATTATGGAAAAGGTTTGTCCGCTTGCCGAGAGCAAAAACATAAAACTGAAAGTCGGCAAAATTCCGAGCGAGCGTATACGCGCCGACGAACAGCAAATGGAACGAGTCATGCAAAATCTCGTGTCCAACGCGGTGAAGTATTCGCCCGAAGGCTCTACGGTGAAAGTGCGTTTTCACAGGTGGGGTAAAAAACTCGTTATTTGCGTGCAGGACCACGGCATAGGCATTTCGAAAGAAAGTCAGCCGCTTATATTCGACCAGTTTTACACTGAAGACAAGTCTCGTTCTAGCGGCAACAGTCAGGGCGTGGGGCTCTACGTCGTTAAAGGTATCGTGTCGGAACACGGCGGAACGATATACGTCAGCAGCAAAAAGGGAAAGGGAAGCACTTTTTACGTGCAGTTGCCCGTCGAGCCTGCGCTCAACGAAAAAATTTCTTACACCGGACGCTTTGACAGAAGACCGCTATGGCAGAAGATTCTATGGGAATTTTTCATGGGCTGGGCTTTTGCAAGCGTATACCGCATCGCAAAATTTTTCGAGACGAGATGTATATCCACTCTTATTGCGGGGATTTTGTGCATCGGGCTTTTCCCGTTTATATGGCTCGTTGATTTTATGAGCATAATAGTTTACGGCAGAATAACGTTTCTTGCCGATTGAAAGGGCGTCGTGTGACGCTTTTTTTCTTGCAAACGTACAAAAATCGCCGATTTTTGCGGCATAAAACGGCAGGTAAGCGTATGTCGATAAAAAAATACGCAAATAATAGTTGCATATTTTTTATAATAATTGTAAAATAATTACGGTTGAAAAAATATTTATCTTTCAATCGAATATGGAATACACCTTTATGGAGGAACTTATAATGGCAAACGTAAAAGTCGCTATCAACGGTTTTGGTCGTATCGGACGTCTCGCGTTCAGACAAATGTTCGGCGCAGAAGGTTATGAGATCGTGGCAATCAACGATCTTACCAGCCCCAAAATGCTCGCACATCTCTTGAAGTACGATTCAACTCAAGGCAACTATGCAAATTCTCACACGGTCGAAAGTTGTGAAGCAGTTCTCAACGAAGACGGCACTGTGAAAGAAGACGGTTACATCGTCGTCGACGGCAAGAAGATCACCATCTATGCAAAAGCAAAGGCGGCAGAACTTCCGTGGGGCGAACTCGGTGTCGACGTCGTTTTGGAATGCACCGGTTTCTACACTTCAAAAGCAAAAGCACAAGCACACATCGACGCAGGCGCACGCAAGGTTGTCATCTCTGCTCCCGCAGGCAACGACCTTCCCACCATCGTTTACAACGTCAACCACACCACGCTCAAAGCGACCGACACCATCATCTCCGCTGCAAGTTGCACCACCAACTGCCTTGCACCTATGGCAAAAGCACTCAACGAGTATGCTCCTATCATGAGCGGTATCATGACCACCGTTCACGCATACACCGGTGACCAAATGCCCCTTGACGGTCCGCAAAGAAAAGGCGATTTGAGAAGAAGCCGCGCAGCAGCAATCAACATCGTCCCCAACAGCACCGGCGCTGCAAAAGCAATCGGTCTCGTTATCCCCGAACTCAACGGCAAACTCATCGGCTCTGCACAACGCGTTCCGACCCCGACCGGTTCCACCACCATTCTCGTGGCAGTCGTTAAAGGTCAAGCAACGGTTGAAGGAATCAACGCAGCAATGAAAGCGGCAGCAACCGAATCTTTCGGTTACAACACCGACCAAATCGTTTCTTCCGACATCATCGGCAGCCGTTTCGGTTCTATCTTCGATGCAACGCAAACCATGGTTGCTCCTATGGAAGACGGCAACACCCAAGTTCAAGTGGTTTCCTGGTACGACAACGAGAACAGCTACACTTCTCAAATGGTTCGTACTATCAAGTACTTCTCCGAACTTAAATAAAAATCAACGCAAGTTTACGGACGGCACGCAGGAATGCGTGCCGTTCTTTTATAGCGTTGATTTTTATTTTGCTAACCGCGCCGAAAATCTTTGCTAAGGCTTTGCCTTCCGCAATTATTCATTGTTCATTATTCATTAATAAACCGTCATGCGGTGACGGCTTTTATCATTTGACTATGCTTCCGTTTCTTGCGGATTGATATATCACCCAATAGCCGTTTTCACCGTCGGGCAAGGGGAGCCAGACGCAAGCGTTTTCGAGTTCGTCGGGCGGTGAGGTTTTGTCTTTTGACGGCACGCCGTAACAGATAAAAGACGGCTCTTTTTCGTTGAAAAGCAAGCCGACGACGTAGTATCCGTCGGATGTTTCGACGCGCACCCATTTGGAGTTTTCAACTGCTTCGTCAAGTGCTTTTTCGCTTGGATGGCACACGAACAATTCGTCAATCTGCGGCTTTACCGCATAATAAAAATTGTTGCCGTCGTATTTTGTCCACTCGTTTGTAAACGATAAGTTTTTAATGGTTTCCGCACCTGTTTTTACGATATTCGACGTGTCGTGAAACGGCGTTTTTTTGGTGTCTTCTTCAAGCGTTTCGACATGTTTTTTCGCTATCTTTTCGACGGCTTTTTGCTTGTTGTATTCATCTATTTCCGCAAGCGTTTTGCTCTTTGCCCCGTGTCCGCCGAACATAATCAATGCACTTGAACGTACAACGCACGAAACATCGGAATTTGCGCGAAACGGCACTTCAAAAGCCGTATTTGAGTTGTAAAGTGCTATTTCTGCAATTTCATTGCTTACGAGATACAACTTTGCATTGCTCGGTCTGAAGTCTAGATTGCAAGACCCTTTGACAACGTTTTGCCCCGGTACGCTCTGATATTTGACCATTCCTTTGTGTCCGCCACCGCTCAATACGATAATTTCTTTTTTATTGTCCATTTTTCACCTTATGCAATCTTATGCTCACGTGTCGTCAATAATGCGTTTTCTTTTCGCTCTGCTTGATTCTTTGGCCAAGCGTGTGTGTAGGGGGGGGGTATAAGAACGTAACGAATGAGTGACGTTACGGGCGCAAGTGTTTTCAATTTTTCCATATTGTCATCCTGAGCTTGTCGAAGGATCTAGCGTAGCGAAAAATCAAACACGTATGCGCCCGATAAGTTTTTTTGTTCACGGCTCTACAAGTGGTGAGCGTTTGAAACCCTAAATAGAATTGCCCCATCTTTCCGGACCGTGCCGGTATTTCTTCCACCACTCGAATAGGGTGCTTTCTCTACAAAACTGTCCATCGCTCGCGGGGAAGACAGGCGGCACTCGCATAGATAGGTATCGTACTCTTGTTATGCCACTCGTTCGCAAGTGCAAAGAACAACACGCACTTGCTCACTTGTACTCACACACAAGGGCTCCCGCACGTCAAAAACAAGCGAACTTGTGCGTGAGTAAGAAAAGATGAAAGCGCAGTTTTTGGCGTGTGGGAAAAAGGAACACAAAGACCAAAAAGGCAAACGATTGCAACAGGTTGTAATCGTTGCAAAATGGGCTTGTGTGTGACGTAAGCTCGGCACTTATCTCGGCGTTCGCCTTGCGAACGCTCACTCCGAATATGCACATTGCGTTTATAAGTACGCTACAAATAGGCTTTCGGATAAGGCTTTGCCTTCCGCAATTATTAATTATTCATTGAAATCTCTTACGAACATTCGTTTCTCTACATTTTCGTATGTTTTTGTGCAATAATTTTTCGGGATTTTGTTTATAAAACAAACAAATTTTGGCAAACGATAAAAAAGCATTGTAAATCGATTTTTCAAGTGTTATAATATTTATTCGATATAAGAAGAGTAAATATATGAGAGTATATTATGGACGAAATAAGAACCATTAAACTGAAAGAAAGCATCATAAAAAACAACGACGCGGACGCGGATAAATTGCGTGGCGAACTTGACGATATGGGCGTTTTCTATATCAACGTGATGTCGTCGCCGGGCAGTGGAAAGACGACGTTGCTTTGTGCGCTTACGAAAGCGTTGAAAGACAGATGCAGAATCGGCGTTATGGAAGCGGATATTGACGGAGACGTTGATGCGTACACCGTTCGTCAGGCAGGTGCGGAGTCCATACAGTTGCACACGGGCGGAATGTGTCATCTCGATGCGGACATGTCTCGTCAGGGATTCAAAGAGTTTAAGACGGGCGCGGACATCGTGTTTCTTGAAAATATAGGCAATCTTGTGTGCCCTGCGGAGTTTGATACGGGCGCGCATTTGAGACTCGTGCTTTTGTCTATACCCGAGGGCGACGACAAACCGTTGAAATATTCGTTGATGTTCTCGTCGGGAGACGCAGTTGCGATAACTAAACTCGACACTGCGAAATATTTCGATTTCGACGTGGAAAAGTGCAAGGAATATATAAAGGGATTGAAACCCGACACGGAAGTGTTCACGGTTTCCGCAAGAAGCGGTGAAGGCGTAGAACGGCTTGCGGACTGGATATACTCGAAATACGCAGAATGGAAGGTGAAAAAATGAAAATCATATCCGTAAAGGAAAGCGTATTTTCTCAAAACGACAGAGTTGCCGACGAGACGAGAGCGAAACTCAAAGAGCAGGGGACATTCCTTATCAACGTGATGTCGTCGCCGGGAAGCGGAAAAACGACGTTGTTGTCCGCGCTCATCAACGCTCTTAAAGACAGACTGAAAATCGTGGCTATGGACGTGGATATAGAGACGGACGTAGACGCAAGAAGACTTCACGACAACACCGGCGTCGTTAGCGTACAGGTTCACAACGGCGGACTTTGCCACATAGACGCCGATATGGTGAAGGAAAGTTTGTCCCAGGCGGATTTTCCCAAGTCCGATTTGATAATTCTCGAAAATATAGGCAATCTCGTGTGTCCTGCAGAGTTCGATACGGGCGCGCATCTCAATATGATGCTTCTGTCCGTCCCCGAAGGCGACGACAAACCGCTGAAATATCCGCTTATGTTTGAGAAATGCGATTTGGTTGCGGTGACCAAAATCGATACGCTCGAAGCGTTTGACTTCGACATGACAAAGTTCAACGAGCGAGTCAAGTCGCTCAACCCGAATGCGCAGATATATCCTGTCAGTGCAAAAACGGGCGAAGGACTTGAAACGCTTGCAAATAAAGTGTACAATATAATAAAAGTTTTCAAAGGAGAAAATGAAAATGGCTGAGATGAGCAAAGCATATGTCCCAGAATTTATGGGAGATCCGAAACCGAGAAAGAAGATTCTCAAATTGGCAAGAAAGATTACGGACTGCATCGATCACAAGATCAAAGGCGTCACCGTAAACGATCCAGAATATTGGGGACTTGCATGTATCATGACCGACGAAATGGCAGACGTTGCACTCAAGATGAAAGTGCGTCATCACTACACCATTGAAGATCTTGAGAAATTAAATCCCGAAGTCGAGAAAGAAAAACTCCATTCGCTCGTTCAACAGATGAGCAACATCGGTATTCTCGAATACGACTACGGCAATCATTACGACGACAACGGTCCTATTCCCGGTGCAAAGAAAGAACGTCGTTACACGCTTCCCATGTTCGTTCCCGGTTCTGCGGAATTCACAAACATGATCAAGAAGCAACTCGACGATCACCCCGAACTTGCAATGTTCTTTGAAAGAATGACTTATCTTCCTTTGACGATGGTCACTCCTATGGTTCCTGCAGGCGGTGCCGGTATCGGTATGCACGTCATCCCCGTTGAAAAGGCAATCGAGATGGAAAACGGCACTGCCGACATCGAACACCTTTCCTACTGGCTCAAGAAATACGAGGGACATCTCGGCGTAGGCATTTGCTCCTGCCGTTACGGCAGAGCCAAACTCGGTGAAGGCTGCGGCGACTCCTGTGAAGATTGGTGTATCGGCGTCGGCGATATGGCTGACTACTGCCGCGAGACCGGAAAAGGTCACGACATCACCTACGACGAAGCAATGCAAATTCTTCGCAACGCAGAAGCAAACGGTTTCGTTCACCAAATCACCAACATCGACGGCAAAGACAAGATTTTCGCAATCTGCAACTGCAACGTGAACATCTGCAACGCTCTTCGTACGTCACAACTTTTCAACACTCCGAATATGTCCAGAAGCGCATACGTCGCAAAGGTTGAAAAAGACAAATGCGTGGCTTGCGGCAAATGCGTCGAATATTGCCCCGCAGGCGCAGTCAAACTCGGACAAAAACTTTGCACCAAGCAAGGCGAAATCGAGTATCCGAAGCACGAACTTCCCGACAATCTCAGTTGGGGTCCGGATAAGTGGGATGAAGACTACCGCGACAAAAACCGTATCAACTGCTACGAGACAGGTACGTCTCCCTGCAAGGTTGCTTGCCCTGCACACATCGCAGTTCAAGGTTATATCCGCAAAGCAAAAGAAGGCAAATACAGAGAAGCACTTGCTCTCATCAAGAAGGACAATCCGTTCCCGGCAATCTGCGGCCGCGTCTGCAACAAGCGTTGCGAAGCAGCCTGCACGCGCGGAACTATTGACGAGGCTGTCGCAATCGACGACATCAAGAAATTCATCGCAGAACAAGATTTGCACGCAGAGACCAGATACGTTCCCGAAGTGGTCATTCCGTCCAACGTTGACAAACAATGGAGCCAGAAGATCGCAATCATCGGCGCAGGCCCTGCAGGACTTTCTTGCGCATACTATCTCGCAACAAAGGGTTACAAACCCACCGTGTTTGAAAAGAACGAAAAACTCGGCGGCATGCTCACCTACGGCATCCCGTCCTACAAACTCGAAAAAGACGTCATCGAAGCGGAAATCGATATTCTCCGTGAACTCGGCGTTGAATTCAAGACCGGCGTGAACGTCGGCAAAGACGTCACTCTCGATCAATTGAGAGCGGAAGGTTACAAAGCGTTCTACATCGCAATCGGTTGCCAAGGCGGCAGATTGCCGGGAGTCCCGGGCGAAGACGCAATCGGCACCGATATGGCTGTTTCATTCTTGCACGCGGCAACCGAAAATCACGACAGAAAATTGCAAGGCAAGACGGTCGTCATCGGCGGCGGCAACGTTGCTGTTGACTGCGCACGTACGGCTGTTCGCTTCGGAAGCGAAGAAGTTGGTATGTACTGTCTTGAATCAAGAGACACGATGCCCGCAAGCAAGAAAGAAATCGAAGAAACCCTTGCAGACGGCATCACCGTCAACAACGGTTGGGGCCCGAAGGAAATTCTCAAGAACGAAGACGGCACCGTCAAGGCAGTCGTGTTCAAGAAGTGCTTGAGCGTCATCGATCCCGCGACCAAGAGATTCAGCCCGAAATACGACGAAAACGACACCATCACGGTTGAAGCACAAAACGTCATCTTCGCAATCGGCCAAACGGTTGTTTGGGACGAACTTCTCAAGGGAAGCAAGGTGCAATTCCATCACGGCAATTATCCCGTCGCAGACGCTCTCACTTATCAGACGGCAGAGCCCGACATCTTCGTCGGCGGCGACGTGTACAGCGGTCCGAAATTCGCAATCGACGCAATCGAAGCAGGTAAGAACGCGGCAGTTTCACTCCATCGTTTCGTACAACCCGGCACGAGCATGACCATCGGTCGCAATCGTCGTGACTTCATCGAACTCGACAAGGACAACATCGTCATCGACAGTTACGACACTGCAGGCAGACAAGAAGCAAAAGAACTCGACGGCGACAAGCACTCCTTCAGAGACCTTCACGGCACTCTCACCGCAGAGCAAGTTCACACCGAAGCGTCTCGTTGCTTGGGCTGCGGCGCAAGCGTCGTTGACGAAAACAAGTGCATCGGCTGCGGTGTCTGCACCACCAAGTGCGAATTTGACGCAATCCATCTCCACAGAGAACATCCCGAATGTTCCACTATGGTTCGCAGTGAAGACAAGTTCAAGGCAATTCTCCCGTATGCGTTCAAGCGCGGCATGAGAATCGTCTTCGGCAAAAAGACCGCCGCGGAAAAAGCGTCACAAAAGAAACACAAAGAAGCGGTCAAAGCCGCAAAAGCAGCCAAAAAGGAAAACAAATAAGGAGCAATAATCATGCACGAGTTGGGAGTGGTGTTCCACATCGCAGACCTTGTCAGCGACGTAGCAAAAGAGAACAAAGCAGACAAAATCAAGAAAGTCGTTATGCAAATCGGTGAAGTGTCCACCGTCGTCAACGATCAGTTGATCGATTGTTGGAATTGGAACGCCAATCGCTCCGACCTTCTTCGCGGCTGCACTCTTGAGATTGAACCCATTCCCGCCGTCACCTATTGCGAAGACTGCTCCAAAGAGTACCCCACCGTCAAATACGGCAAAATATGCCCCTATTGCGGCAGTGAACACACCTATTTGCGTAGGGGGAATGAGGTGGTCATCAAGGAAATCCAAGTGGATTAAAAACGCGCTAAATAGCGAATAACTGTGTCAACGCCCTGTGGTTCACAACTCACGTACGTCAGTACGTTAGGGTTGCTCCCCACAGGGCGTTTTCTTGTTCTTCATCTATTTATCGCGTTTTTACAAGCCGCTATTGAGCGAATGGTTGCGGCAGAGCCACGCTCCTGTTTGTTCATTAGGGTGCTTTTTAAGGCGGTTTTGTTTTGCAGCTATTTGATACGAACCACACAAGATAGTATTGAATGTGATTAGCGATTGTGATATTATGATGTTACGTAGGACGGATATTTATATGAAAATCACAAAAAAATATTATGATAAGCGTAAACATAAGTTTTATATTGAAAGGACATGTAATGACGGGCATATTTTGACTAACGAATATGAATCGTTTAATGGCTTTTATAAAGGGGCTAAAGGCGATTTGAATTTTGCCGACTTGATAGATTATGATTTTGAAGGAATAAATCTAGCACGCTATAATTTTTCCGGGGCAAGATTGTCATCGGAAACTAGAAAAAAACTTAATATTTATGATTATGATTTTTATGCGCAAATACGACAAAACGTTTGTGACGAGAAGTCGTTACATGTTAAAGAGATTCCAACAAGCAACAAGTCTTTATGTGTACACAATGAGTCTATTTATAATGATAAAAATTTGTGCGTATGTTACATTAGCGATTTGCATTTGGATATAAAAATATTAAACAAGTTTCCTGATGAAGCAAACATAGATGAAATTCATGCATATTTACAAAAGAAAATATTGGCATTGAAGAATACTATTCCGCAAAATAGTTCTTGGCAGTATTGGCAATTTATCAATCGTAGACGGGTAAAGGTAATTATAGTCGGTGATATATCATGCAATTTTGAAGTGTTTAAAACATTTTTTACTGTTTATAGGGAACACATTGATAATCAGACATTTTTTGTGCTTGGGAATCATGAGCTTTGGGACAAAGCACTAATAAATGAATGTAAAACGCTTGAAAAAATGATAGATAAATATCGTTTGTTTTTGGCAGGATTGAATGTTACGCTACTTGAAAATCAATTATATTTGTCAGACTGTGAGCACAATATTTTATCGTATGAAGAAATTATTTCTATGGACAATCAATTGCTATCGGATATGATTAGTAGAAATAGATTTGTGATTTTTGGTGGAATTGGTTTTTCAGGGTTGAATAATGCTTTCAATTGGAATAACGGGATTTATAGGGATGCGCCATTAAATAGAAATGACGAAATCATGTTATCACAAAAGGTAAATGATATTTATCAAAAACTTACAAAGGTAGCAAAAAATAATCGCATTATTTGGGCAACACATATGCCAAAAGAAGATTATTCAATTGAACCATACAATAACAAATGGGTTTATTTATCAGGGCATACGCATAAAAATGTTTTTGTGGACAGCGAGAGCCAACATGTCTATTCGGATAATCAAGTTGGATACAAAAGAATGTCTTTTGGTTTTAAACAGTTTTGGACGTCTCCTTTTGAAGATATGTTTACAAGTAAAACAGATGGGATATATGAAATTACCGCAAAACAATATCAGTATTTTTATCGTGCGCTAGAAAAGTCTATCGATTTTTATAGATCATACTATAAAATATATATGATAAAAAAATCGGGGATGTATTGTTTTTTGATGAGACAGAAAGAAGATGGCGATATTAAATTTCTTGCAGGGGGAAGAATAAGAAATACTGGGAGAACAGATTTGAGATATTTTTATGACAATTTGGATAATTACACTTTGTCATTGAATAAATATTTAAAACAATATACAGAATATCAAGAAAAAATAGCGCATAGTGTGCGCGAGTTTGGCGGGGACGGAACAATTCATGGGTGTATAGTCGATATTGATTTTAATAGCCATATATACGTCAATCCTATTGATGCAAAAATTACGCCATATTGGGCACGGAATATTTCATATAAGTTTGTGTATAAGAATGTTGCTAGTCTTTTGTCTACACATCGACCAGATTTGTATGGCAATATATTGAAGGGAAATGTCGATTGTAAAAATAGTTTAGTCAAAACCAATGATCCAATTTGCATTGATGATGACTTTGTGTCGGACACTAGCATTTATAGATTGTCAAAAGTTATATACAATTTGCAGTTTGCTGCAAGAGATAATGTTATAAGAGTGTGGTATGACGCTTTGCTTGATGAATCGTCTGAGAGAAACGGAAAAGCAATTGTAGAACAATTAGCACAGTTGCCGGAAAATAATACAGAAGAGATAGAATAACAAGTTTACAGCATATTTGTTAACCTTATCGCATGTTGGTTTTTTATCCCAAAATGCCGAAGGGCAGGAACAACAAGAGCATACATGCCGTCATGGATATGACAAAGAGAACAATATAAGTTATGCCAAAAGCGAGCAGGGGTTTGTCATAGGCTTTGTGGTTGGCTTTTTCGCGAGCATAAGTGAAGAGCGAGCAAAACTCCACAAGCTCGATTGAAAGAGAGATAATAAGAGCGGTGACGGCGATTGCAAGCAAAGCCCATTGCAAGCCTACAATGTATTTGTCAAAAATATATTCGGGGGAGAGCAACAGTGCAAGCGGGGCGACAAAAAGCAAAATGTAGGACACAATCGTGAGCTTTTTGTATTTCCAAACGCGTTGATAGTCTTTTTCTTGTGATTGCGTGTTTTCGTCCACGCAGTCATACAGTTCTGCAACGGTCACGCCGAGTGCGGTTGCAATCGATGACATCATGGTCACATCGGGCAAGCACTTGTCCGTTTCCCAACGCGAAACTGTTTTGTCGGAGACGTTGATCAAATCTCCTAGTTCTTTTTGCGTTAGTTTTTGTTTTTGGCGCAATTCTTGAATTTTTGAACCGATAGACATATTTTTCTCCCTATGCCGATACGTTTATGTTTGCCGTGTTGAACGAAGTTGCGATTGCTCGATTGGAAAATCCGCGACACACCGCCATCTTCAAGTCGAATTGAAAGGAAAGAGCGGATATATCCGCACTGTTTGCCACGCAAAACTCATATTTTGTAGGCAAAACGAATAATTCGTCATTTCTTTCGTGAAAGTTGAACGACCATTGATATTCTTTTTCGTTTTCGCCGCCTTTTTGAGCGTTGATAACGAGATTGTCATTTTCAAGCGCAAGGGGAGTTGCGGTGACAAATTTTATATCCGCCGCATCGCACACGGGCGCAACATGCATATAACCGGACTTACATTTCCACTTCCCATAGGTTTCGCCGGCCTTGACGGCGGCTTTGCCGGGGGTGAAAATGGCGGTTGCCGTCAAAATATAAGTGAAAAATTCGGCGGTTTTTTCTTTTTCTTGGAAATCCCACTCAACGTTGATATACCCAAAATCTTCATCGATGATTTTTGCTACACCCGATGTGGACGTGCCGCTTGCAATCATTTTTCCGCTCGCAACTTTTTCTTTTCTTCCGACAACAAAAGCCACGGCAAAGCACGTGCATACAAACACTGCCACCATGGCAATTATGACAAAACTCAAGTTGCGTGATTTCATAAGTAAATCCTTTTGAGCGGTTTCTTGATTTTATAATATTCCCCGATTCAAGCAAAAGCAATAGAAACCCCGCGAGAATCACTCTCTATTTGCGAGAATGGCGCGGTTTTGGCAAAAAATGTGATTTTTTACACGTTCATTTGGATGAAATATTCGGTCAGGCGTTCGGGGGTGTCGGTGAAGGCGGTCTCGTCCCAGTATTCCACAAGCAACACGAAGTTTTCGATCACGGAGTTGATTTTGAGTGATTTTGGCAAATTCTTTTGCGCAACGAAATTGTTTTCAACGCAAGCGGTGGCAAACTCTCTCAATTCGGTGCGCAGATAGGACAAGAACACATCCTTGCTTTGCGAGAGCAGAATAGCATGCAACAGTTCGCTTTCGTCGTGCAAATGGTAGAATATGTGCGTGATGAAATGTTTGTAGTCAAGCATGCTCGATTTTGAAAAATCGTGGCTTTTTTCTTCTTCGAGAGAGTGAGAAAAGACGTGCCCGAAAATCGTGGAGCAAATGGATTTAAGCAGGTCTTCTTTTGTTTTGTAGTGGGCATAAAATGTGCTGCGAGCAACGCCGCTTTTGTCAAGCACGTCCTGAATCCTTACGTCTTTGTAGTTTTTTTCCAAAAGTACGGCGGCAAACGCGTCGTATATTTTTTGTGTAGTCGAGTTTATTTTGTCGTGCATAAAATTTCTCCTTTTTCAGATTATATCAAACACAGAGTTCGCTTGTCAATACACCATGTACGATTTTATACCGAAAACAAAACATTATGTTTTATTTTGTTTTGAAAATATCGTTTTAAGGCGAACAAAAGAGTGGTTTATGCTTGATATGAAGGGTTTTATGCGGTATAATTTGAGAGACAAAAAGGAGAAAGAGACAATGCTTTTCGTTGACGGACTTTCCGTATATGCACGCTATTTGCACGGGGACGGCGCAATCGTCTCGGACGTGTCTTTTTGCGTTGGCGACGGACAAAGTCTTGCGATTGTCGGAGAGTCGGGGTCGGGCAAGTCTATGATTGTGGACGCACTTGTCGGAGTGCTTGCCGACAACTGCTATGCAACGGGCAAAATTGTCTTTGACGGCGACGATATATTGAAAAATCCGCGCACTCTGAAAAGAAAACTCGGCAGAAGCGTTGCATTCATTCCGCAGGGTGCGAGCGAGTCTCTCAATCCGTCTCTCAAAGTGAAAACGCAGATTTACGAAGCGTTTTCAAGAAGCGGACCGAAACTCAACCGTGACGAAAGAAAGGCGTACGCACTATACAATCTAAAAAAAGTCGGACTCGAAGACGAAAGCGTGCTTGAAAAATATCCGTTCGAGATAAGCGGCGGACAGGCGCAAAGAGTGGTGTTTGCAATCGCGCTATGCTCAAAACCGAGTCTTATCGTTGCTGACGAAGCGACAAGGGGAATCGACGCGGAAACCGCAGAAGTGTTTTTGAAGTGCGTCAAAGAAGAATTTTGTGGCAGTGCGAAAATTTTCGTCACTCACGATATGAATCTTGCAAAGACGTGCGACAAAATGCTCGTGCTTAAAGACGGCAATCAGGTGGAATACGGTTTTACGGAAGACATACTCGGCGCACCAAAAAACGACTATACGAAAACGCTTTTGCAAAGGACGGAGCAGAATGATTGAGATCAAGGAATTATTCAAAACTTTCACCGTCGGAAAAAACAAGAACGCTTCTGTCGTGCTCAACGGCGTTTCGCTTGAAATAGGCGACGGTAAAAAAGTTGGGCTTATAGGCAAGAGCGGCGAGGGCAAATCGACAATCGCCAACGTCTTGTGCGGAGCGGTTGCACCAAGCGGCGGAAACGTATACAAGGACGGAAAGCCGCTTTGGAACGAAAAGGGAAAGTACGACAGACGTCTCGGGAAAGAAATCCAAATCGTTCCGCAACAACCATTGCTTGCGCTTGACCCTATGCAACGTTCGGGCGGTGCCGTTAAAGAAGCGCTTATATCGTCAAAACACGCGCGCTACGGAAAGGACGCAAAAGAAAAAGCGTTGCAACTCTTCGACACAGTGGGACTTGAAAGAACGCTGTGGAACAGATTGCCGTTGCATCTTAGCGGCGGACAGGCGCAAAGGCTTGTGATAGCGCGCGCGCTTGCAACTAGGCCTGCTCTTATCGTGAGCGACGAGTCAACGTCAATGCTTGACCCCGCAACGAGCAGAAACGTGCTGGAACTATACGACAAACTCGTCAAAACTCTAGGAATATCCGTTCTTTTTATCTCTCACGACTTGGACACCGTGAAAGAGTTCTGCGACGAAATATATCTTTTGCAAGACGGTGCGGCGAGTAAGGCGATGGTATAGAAAAAATAGCATAAAAGGCCGTTTATTTTGCGATATGTAGCGATAAACGGCGAATAAGGTGAAAAATGAGAAAAAATAAGTTTGTTTATCTATTTATTGTCGTATGTTTGACGGTGTTGCTTGCGGCATGTCTTTGTGCTTGCAACGATACAAAAAACGCGGAAAACATTCTTATTGTGGGCACGACGATGACGGTCGATTCGCTCAATCGTCTGGACAGTGCGGGCGGTGCTCCCGGGTACAATTTCGACAAAATCGCAAGTGCGGTTTCGCAAGTCACGCCCGTTGCGCAGATAGACGGAGACTTTATTCCGCTTGCGTGCGGCTATACCGTTAGCGAAGACGGAACGACGGTTGCGCTCACTCTCAAAAACGGTTTCAAGTGGCACGACGGGCAGGATTTGACCATTGACGATATCGAGTATACCTTGTCGTCACTCGTCAAAGGTACGGATTACGAAAGCGTGCAAAAAAACGGCAATTCTCTTGTTTTCACGCTTTGCACGACGGACACGAAATTCCTTGAGAAAATAGCAAGCGAAAGCGTGTTGCCCAAACACGTGTTTGACGGCAAAACGAAAGAAACGCTCACCGACGAAGAATCGGTGATAGGTGCAGGTCCGTTCAGATACGTCGGAAGAGACATTGCGGCAGGCACGATAACTTTTGAGAGATTTGCAGAATACCCGTATGCGCAAAGCGTGAAAATCGACAAGGTGATTTTCAAGTGGTACGGCACGGCAGAAGTTTTGACGGCGGCTCTCAAAAGCGGCGAAATAGACATGATTTTCAACTACGGAACGGGCATTGGCGACGATTCGGTTGCGGCACTCGAAGACAGCGAGAGTGTGACGCTTGCAACATATGCGACGAAGGCTCTTCCAAAAGTGCTTTTCTTCAACAATCAAAAGATGACCGACGCAAGAGTTAAACGCGCGATTGCCTTGTCGATAAACTACGACAAAATACGATCGACTTTCGGCTCAAAAAGCAGTGCAAAATCAAGAGAAGGTCTTGTCGCTCCCGGTATTTTCGGATATAAGGAAACACCCGAATGGCAAAGAAATCTCGATGAAGCAAAACGGCTTTTGAGTGAAGCGGGATATAGCGAGCAAAACAAGTTTCGTTTTGAAATTCTCGTGCGTTCCGGAAGTGACGATACGCAATACGCAACGCTCATAAAAACGCAAATCGAAGAAAACGGCATGGTTGAAGTCTCGTTGCTTTCAAAGGGAAGTGACTGGCAATCGTATTATCAGGACGGCAAACACATGGCAAGTTTTGCAAAAGTAACAGCGAAGGGTTACGATTTCGAAGCGGGTTATGCGACGAGATACACACTTGCTGCGAACACGAGCATGCTCGATATGAAAAACCCCGTTGCGCACGGACAAATGCTAGTTGAAGACAAAGACGGCAATCTGACCGAGTACGGCAGAATACTCAAAGCAATGTCGGGGGCGAAAAATTCCGAACAACTTGCAAAAGCGGTCGGCGAATATCAGGACTACATCTCGACAAACGTCGTGTGCGTACCTTTGTTTTACGACGGAGTCACGCAGGCGTGTTCGAGCAAAGTGTTCGGATTCAAGGTTGACGGAACGGGTGCGATTCTCAACGTCATCTCTTTCCAAACCCTTGAAAAAAGAGCGTGAAACGGACAAAAGCATAATTTTACAGCAATACGGTGCAGATAAAAAGGCAAGAGCGATTGCATTGGTGTGAAAACGCAATCAAGGCTTGAAAAAGGACGAAATGACAAGAAAACTCGGCAAAAGCGTTATATTTTCCGTGATTGCGTTGATTGCGATATTTGCGGTCAATTTCTTCTTGCCGCGCCTTATGCCCGGCGACCCGCTTGCAAATCTCGTCGGGGCGGACGAAAGCACCATGTCGAAAGAAGAATACGATGCCTTGTATAAAGAAATGGGGCTTGATCAACCGCTCGGCAAACAGTTCGGCACGTATGTAAAGAATCTGTTCAAAGGGGAGTGGGGATATTCTTATCATCAGGGACGCGACGTAAGCGAAGTGATTGCGGAGAAGATTCCGCGCACGTTGCAGATTACGCTTCCCGCCTGGATACTTTCCGCGCTTCTTGCGTATTGGCTCGGCCTTGCGGCAGGATACAAAAAATCTCGCATTGCAGACGTCGGATTGAGCAGCGCAATGGTGCTTGTAGACGCAGTTCCGACGTTTCTTATGGCAATAATGCTTCTCATCTTGTTTGCGTTCGAGTGGAAGATTTTGCCGTCCGGCGCGCTCAATTCGGTGGGTGGCGGCGGCTTGTTGGATAGGCTCGAACATCTCGTGCTTCCCGTGCTTACGCTGACGCTTGCTTCCACGCCGAAAAAATTTCTTCTCGTGCGCAATCAGGCGGCAGGCGTTGCCGAAACCAAATATATAACGTATGCGCGTGCGAAAGGTCTGAGCGGAGCGAGAGTTAAAAACGAGCACGTTTTCCCGAATATATCCGCGCCTTTCATATCTATGCTCGGCACGAGTTTCGGGCATATGATTGCAGGATCGATAGTCGTTGAAAAGGTCTTTTCTATCGACGGAGTTGGAATGCTTGTCAACAGAGCCATATTCGACAAAGATTTCCCCATGCTGCAAGGCGCGCTTCTCGTCATCGCACTCAGCGTTATACTGTCAAATTTCATAGCCGACGCAATAAGCGTGTTTGCCGATCCGTCGCAAAGGAGAAAATCATGAAATCGACTTTGCAAACGGGCTACAAAACGAGAAGAGTGCTGTCAACCGTGGTTTTTGCACTCGGCATTGCGATATTCCTTGTTTTTGCGATATTTGCAATCTTCGGAGAAAAAATCGCGCCGTATGCCGCTACTGAGAGTTTTGACAAATTCTTGCCTTGCACGAGAGAGCATTTGCTCGGCACGAACAATCTCGGATATGACATCTTGTCACAACTCATCGTTGCCACAAGACCTACGCTTATAGTCGGAGTTACGAGCGCGCTTGCATGCGTCGTGATAGGAGTTATCGTCGGGGTGATTGCGGGATACGTCGGCAAAGTCACAGGTGAAGCGGTCAACGGAATAATCAACTTTTTCCTGCTGATACCCATGCTTCCCATGGCAATCGTGATCGCCGCGTACACTAGCGGCAACTCGGCGAGCATAATTCTCACGATATCCGCGCTTTGCTGGTGTTCGACGGCAAGAGCGGTGAGAGCAAAGACGTTGAGCGTGAAAAACTCCGATTTCGTGCGTTCGCTTAAAACACTCGGATACAGCCCCTGTCGCATACTTTTCCGTCACGTGCTTCCAAACGTACTCGACGTTGCGGCGGCAAAATTTATACCGTCGGTTGCAAGTTGCATAATGGTGGAAGCGACGCTCAGTTTCTTGGGAATGGGCAGCGTAGAAAGCGTGACGTGGGGAGTTATGATAAACTATGCGTACACCTACGGCGGAATAAGCCTTGCAAAATACAATTGGTTGCTTGCGCCCGGCGTGTGCATAATGCTGATACAAATCGGCTTTTATATGATACAGCAATATATAGAATTTCGTCGCAGAATCGTGCAAAACGCAACGATAAACCGCGACTAACGTAAAGATAAAATGCCTTTTCCGGCATAAGGAGCAAAAATATGTGTCTTGGTGACCCAAACTGCAGTTGCAATAAGATAAGCGACGTGAGAGCAATAAGAGATCAGGAACTCGTTTTTTCAAACGCTTACGCAAAGCTCGTCCCCGATGACGAACGCACGAAAAAAGCGAGAGCGGAACTCGCCGCCTTTCCCGATGATTTCAACCGTATCGTTGCGCTGGGAGACGCACTCGCTTTTCAGATGAGATATAGAGAAGCACTCGAATGTTTTGAAAAAGCGTGTGAGATGCGACCCGACGATTACAAGGTGAGAAGAAAATGTGCGGGCAGATATTTGTCCACACTCGATCTCGACAAAGCAGAAAAAGCGTTTGCCTGGTGCCTTGAAAACACCGACGACAGACTTGACGCACTCTACATGTCGGCGTGCTGCAAGTATTATCAGGGCGAATACGAAAAGTCAAAAGTTATGTTTGACGAGTGCGTCGAACTCGCAAAAAACAACGGAGATATGTACGTTGCGTCTCTGTTCTGGACAATCGCGTGTTCGGTGCAACTCGGAAGAAAGATAGACGAAGATATTGCAAAATTTCACGGAGACGTTCAGATAGGACATCACACCGGATATTTGCAAACGCTGAAACTGTTTGCCGGTGCGCCGCTTGCAGAATGCGACACGATACCCAAAGAAGACGAGTTGCAACTTTGCATTTTTACGTACGGCGTGCATCTTTACTACAAGTACAAGCAAAATGCGTTCCTTGCGGATGCGTTCCTTGCCGGCACGCTCAATCTCGACACCTATTTTGCCGCATTTGCATATCTCGGGGCATACACGGAATATATAAGACAGAAAAGATAAAAATTTACAAAAAAACGATTTTCGGCATAGAACTCGCCGCTACACACGGTTTTTACATTAGCGTTTCAGGTATCCCATACGGAGAAAAGACAAAAGGAAAGAGCCTTGGCAAAGCGCCAAGGCTCAATCCATAAAAACAAAAACAGGAAAGGGAGATGATGCTTATATCATAAAGTGCGATTGTTAATAATAAATTAAAATTTCGCACAATTTGTAAAATTTTTCGAGAAAAATAAAAACGAGCCGAAAGCTCGTTTTTTTGTTTTTCTTTTTGTAGAATCAGAATTCGTAATCTTCGCGTTTGTGGATATCTCTCATTCCTTCAATCGTATCGCATATATCCTTGAAAGAGCACGTATTGCAATCCATTTTCAGATTTTTGAGAATGTGATCGAGAGTCACCGTTATGCCTTCGTTGAGTTTTGCCACGCCCGCGAAAGTCTCGAAGTCAAAGCCGGGATCGGTGATGAAGATCTGTTTGACTGCTTTGACGTTTTCGTCCTGCTTGTACGCGTCTTGCAAGATCTTGCCCACGTCCGCAAAGGATATGCCCTTTTTGACTGCGGCTTTGCTCACTCTTGCGCCTTCGCGAAGTTGGTTTGTGTTGACTCTTATCATATAGCCGTCGGGATTCACCTTATAGCGTTTGTATTCGATGTCGCGAAGGAAGCGATATATCTTCTGCTCGTCCTGATGTTTTGAGTCGTCTATGAGCAAAATCGCGATGCGTGCAAAAGGTTCGTCGCCTTTAAGGTCTTTGATGTCTTTGCCGCGAAGCAAAATTTCGTCCTTGTTTACGAGATTTTCGTCCGTCGTGTATGCGATGAGATAACTCGAATCCTTGTCGCTTGCTCCTAGCTCAACCGCGCTGTCGGCGGGGAATATAAAAACTTTTTCGTTAAGGTTTTTCCAAGACGAATTTTGGGAAAGGGGAGTCAGTTGACTCCCCGCAAGTTCCAGTGATTTTTTTATCGTTGAATCGTAGAGTTTCATATATTACTCGAGATGACGATTTCTCTTGCGCTTGTTGTAGAATCTTTGCAAGAATTTCTGCACAAGCACAAGAAGTTTTGAGTCAAGGTTGAAGAAGTACACGGTGAAGAGCAATCCGAAAAGAATAAGGAATGCGCAAACGACCGTGATTATCGCGCCTGCCCAAGTAGGAAGACCGAGACCGATGAAAAGTGCCCAGGTCAATGCAATCAACGTTGTTCCGATAATCATATTTGCCCCCTTACGCTTTTGCCAAGCCTTTTTGTCTTGCGTATTCCGCCGCTCCGAGCGCGC
>ERZ780168.1460-NODE-1460-length-24585-cov-7.137464_pt1 | contig 24585 bp, 19 predicted proteins | sample MGYA00510981_ERZ780168 | MGnify/ENA primary metagenome ERZ780168 (study PRJEB29588, sample SAMEA2158769) | human gut metagenome | biome: human gut; feature: human-associated habitat; material: faeces | place: Denmark | collected 2008/2010 ...
TTTGGCGGAAGTGAAGGCGGGCTCAGCCCGTTTTTTAACGTATAGGAAATTGCGTAAAATCGCCCGCGTGAGCAAGACTTTGATGCGTGGCGGACTTCGGCGGAGGTGAAGGCGGGCTCAGCCCGCTTTTTTTATAGTTCAGTTGGGTTTGGGAGAAGGGGAGAGAGGCGGACAAGGATCGTATCTTTTGTCCGTATCTCTGCTAATCGGATGCGCCGGCAGCAGGTGCGGCCGAGTCTGCTAATGCGCCTGCTAAACTTGGCTAACCTGTGACTGTGGTGTTCGGTTGCGCATAAGCCGTTTGAAGAAGCAGATTCTTCAAAATCTGACCTGCAAGGTCGGGATTTTGGTTCAGCACTTCCATAATGGAAGCTGCCTGCGGGGTGCTTACGGCGATTTTTGGATAGAAACTTCTTTCCACCATTGCGGCAAGGAAGGTCTGAAGTACATCCGCGATATGATCAAGGATGGACTGATTGACTCAGTCGAATGGATTCATGCGTCCGCCGACAGGTGAAGGCTTCGGCGTTGCAATTGACCAGAATAAACTTAAGAAATATACCATAAACACTATGACCGTTGGAGTTGTTGAATAATTTCATCATTGAAATGCGCTCCCTTCTCAAACGGACGATCTCCTGAAAAGCGGGGCAACAAGAAAGCGGGCTATGCCCGCATCAACTCCCCCTGCCCCCTCATTCATGAGGGGGTGTTTTTGTCTCCGCTTTTGTTGTACAATGTTGCTATGAACATTTTGCAGCAAATCTTCTCAGATCATTACGAAGAAATTAAGGAACCTCTGACTTAATCCAGATTAGGAATGAACGGCTGGAATATGATATAATGATGACAGCCTGTGGTGATTGTTCCCTCTTGATCAATATGCGCAGCAACTTTTTCACGTGGGTAGACTACTACGGATTCTCCTTTCTCCTTTTATGTGTCCAACTTCATTTTGCAGTCAACGACAATGGAAAGTTAAACTAAAAGCACGGATGAAAGGTGGCAGTGATATGGGCGATTGGTTCAAGCGTGCGGTCGTTTATCAGGTTTATCCCAAGAGCTTTATGGACGCCAACGGCGACGGTATCGGCGATCTGCGCGGCGTGACGGAAAAGCTCGATTACATTCATGAGCTGGGCGCGAATGTCATCTGGCTCAACCCCATTTACAAGAATTCCGGCGTGGACGGCGGATACGACATCAGCGATTATCGCGCCATCGCTCCGGAATTCGGCACGATGGAGGACTTTGACGAGCTGCTCCGTCAGGCGCATGCGCGGGGCATCCGCATCATCATGGATCTGGTAGTCAACCACACATCTACGGAACATGCGTGGTTCAAGGAATCCAGAGCCGACAAGGATAATCCAAAGCGTGATTTCTATGTCTGGCGTCCGCCGTTTGAGGGCGGCGTGCCGAACGGCGAGCGAAGCATCTTCTCCGGAAGCGCATGGGAGAAGGACGAAGCGACCGGTGAGTATTATCTGCACATGTTTGCCAAAGAGCAGGCAGACCTCAACTGGCACAATGAGCAGGTGCGCCAAAGCGTATACGATATGATGCGCTGGTGGCTGGATAAGGGCATTGACGGTTTCCGCATGGACGTCATCGACATGATTGCCAAGCCGGAGAAAGCCCTCGCCAGCGACGGCGGACCGCACCGTAATGTTTCGAGCGGACCGAAGGAGCATCTGTATCTGCGGGAGATGAACCGCGAGGTGCTGAGCCGTTACGACACGATGACCGTCGGCGAAACGAGCAGCGCAACGGTTGAATCCGCAGCGGATTATGCGAATCTGGACGGAAGCGAACTGAGCATGATCTTCCAGTTCCAGCATGTGAGCGTGGACGAAGCACCGAAGTACAAGTGGTGCACCGATCCGCTGCATCTGCCCAAGCTCAAGTGCGTTTTTGACAAATGGGAAACCGGACTGTATGGCAAGGCATGGAATAGCCTGTATTGGAATAACCACGACCAGCCACGCATCGTGTCCCGTTTTGGATGCGACAGCGATGAAGCCAGCCGTGTGCGCAGCGCCAAAATGCTCGGCGCATGCCTGCACATGATGCAGGGTACGCCGTACATCTATCAGGGTGAAGAGCTGGGCATGACCAATTACCCGATGAAGAGCATTGACGAGAGTCTGGACGTGGAATCCATCAACGCTTATCACGAGCTGGTCGAGGAAAAGCACGAGATGACGCCCGAGCAGATGATGGCGTGCATCCGCCGCAAGGGGCGTGACAACGCGCGCACGCCGATGCAGTGGACAGCGGAGAAGAACGCGGGCTTCACGCATGGCAAGCCGTGGATGCCGGTCAATCCGAATCATACGGTCATCAACGCGCAGACACAGGTCGGCGACCCGGATTCCGTTTTCAGCTTTTATCAGAAGCTGATTTGGATTCGTCAGGAATACGACGTGGTGATCGACGGCAGGTTTGAATTGCTGATGCCCGAGCACGAGCAGATCTTTGCTTACATTCGAGACGATGGCAAACAACGGATGCTCATTATTTGTAATTTCTCGGATCGAGATGCTGTGTTGACAGCAGATGCCCAAATGGAAGGGCAGATATTGCTTGGAAATTATGACGAAGAGGGAGAAAAACAGAAGCTCAGACCGTGGGAAACGAGAATTGTGATTTTAAAAGAATAAATTAAATATCGATGAGTATAAAGGACATTCCGTGAAGAAACGCAAGATCTATTCTGAATGTGTAAACGCAAAAATCGCGCGGAATCAAAGCGGTAAGAGGTGGCAAGCGGTGTTTGTGTATGCGCTGGATGCGCACGGCATCAAGGGCTACGAGCTCAAGAAGCACTTCTTCATGCCGGGCGGCGAGGTGGATAAAGCGCATCCGTTTGTTTCCGCCTGCGTAAAGAAGGCCGGCGAGCTGCTGGATCGAGCGGAAGAACCCATGCCTTTCGGCGCTTCCTGCGAGCAATGCTTCCTGGTGGAGGCGGGCGCGGCGACGGTGATCATTGGGCCGGGCAGTCTGGATCAGGCGCATACGGTAGATGAATACGTCGAAAAGGCGCAACTGCTCCGTGCGGCAGAGCTGTATCGCCAGATTGCGATGGATATTCTGAAATGAGCTTGATACGCCCTAAAGCGAGTCCGAAATAAACGGAATTCGTTCGCTCGGGGGGCGAAAAAACAAAGAGGGACACGACGAATAACATGCCCCCATAATGCGGACTCTCGAACACGGAAGGAATTCGGGGCTGCATTATGGGGGATTTTGTTTCATAGAAGAAGTAGAAAGTGGATTGCAGGCAAGCGTGGCCTGTCCATGCTTGCCTTGGCCGCCGTGCGGCAGATTGGGAGCAGACAGTCAAGGTTGGCGAAGCCACTTGCGAAGCTCTTGACCGGATGGCTCGTTTTTTTGTCCCGAGCCTGCTAATACTAATTCTTGTTAAAATGGCTTAATCCGCGCACCATCTTTTTCGCTCTGACTTTGCCTCGTTCCGTTCAACGTACCTCCAGTACGCCTCACTTCACTTGGCTTCGTCAGAACAAAAAATCTGATGCGCTCTGTTAAGCATTTTAACTGCGAATTAGTATAACTTTTTCGCGCCCTTTTGCATCACTTACATTTTAGCGAAAACAGAGAGCTGCCAGGTTTTTAGCCTGACAGCTCCCATTGAGATGAATCTTCTCTTTTTACGCTTCCGCCGCAACAGCCGCGCCCTCGACGGTCACGCTCTGCTCCTGAAGCTCCTTCTCGGCGATGAGATCCTCAATGGTCTCCTTGGTGCGCATCAGATCCTCGACGGACATGGTCTCAAAGCCTGCGGTCGGGGTTTTCACCTTCACGCCATGGCGGTTCAGAAACGCATCCACCTTCTCCTCGTTGTGCTTGTAGACCGCAAAGCCCACCAGGCTCGCGCCTACGCCGATCAAAACGCCCTTGACCATCGGATTATTCCAGCTAAACATCATTTTTTCCTCCTGTCTGTCTGATAGAACATTTGGGACGCTGTCCCAAACCCTGCCAAGAACCTGAGGTTCTTGGATTTTCCACTACATTTATCGCTTTGCGATAAATGGGAAAATTCGCTGTTTTGATGTCGGGAAGTTCGGGTTTCCGGTTTGGGGCAACGCCCCAACATTTTCCTTTACCCCTTCTTCGCCATCATTTCCATGCCGCGCTGGAGCATGCTGCCCGCGTAGGCCACGCCGTCCCCGTCGCCGCTGCCCTTCACCGGGGTCAGACTGATGGAGTTGCCCGCGCGCCGTACCATGTAGACCTGCTCACGCGGCTCCTGCGGAATCAGATGGCGGCCAAACGTCAGTGCCCAGGCCAGCGCGCTGGCCTGCATACTGTTCGTCTTGCCGATGGAATTGATTAAGTATACCACAGACATGACTTCCGGGTCAAAACTGCCGCGCGCGTGCAGTTCCTGATAGCCGTGCTCGGCCACCGCCGCCAGCGTCGCACCGACTGAAAGCCAGCGCGTAAACCGCGTTAGCGTCGAGCCCATCAGCGTCAGCGATCCGTCCAGCGCAATGCAGCACAGCGCCAGATAGCCGCTCGGCGCCATCGAAAAGCCTTCCTCTTCGGAATGCTTGATGTGCAGCAGCGCCGTGCCGACCAGCCCCGCGTAAACCGCGCCGATTTTCACCAGCAGCTGTTCTTCCGTCGCCGTGAGCTGGTCGTATTCGCACAGCAGCGTCCCGATGCGCGGATTATAACGGCAGCGCGTCACGCCCTTGATGCCCAGAAACGGCACGTCGCTCTTAATCGGCTTTTCCAACTGAAAGCGGATGCGCCCCGGCATCGCGCTGAGCACTTCGAGGTGAAGCGCTCCTTTTTCGTTTCTCATCGGTCAGCGGCCCTCCATCGGCGGGAAAAACATCAGCCGCAGCGAGTTCGCAACGACCAGAATCGTAGACGCGTTGTGCATCAGCGCGCTCATCATCACGGAAATACCGCTGGCCGCGCCCAGAATCAGGCCGACCGTGTTGATGCCGATGACGATGGCGAAGTTTTGCTGCACAATGTGCATCGTCGCGCGGGAGAGCTTGCGCAGTTCGGGGATCATCATCGGATCGTCGCGGCTGATGACCACGTCGCTGGTCTCCATCGCGATATCCGTGGACTTGCTGCCCAGCGAAATGCCCACGTCCGCATATGCCAGCGCAGGCGCGTCGTTGATGCCGTCGCCGACCATCACCACGCCGTTGCCCTGCGTCTGCAAGCGAAGCACTGCTTCCGCCTTCTGCTCCGGCAAGAGCTGCGCCTTGAAGCCGTCCACGCCGATCTGCTCGGCCACGGCGCGCGCCTGCGGCTCCATATCGCCCGTCAGGATTTCGATGTCGCCTACGCCGTCATAACGCAGAGCATTGACCGCGCGGCGCACATTGTCGCGCGGGCTGTCCATCGCGAACAGTACCGCCACGAGCTTGTCATCTATGCCGATGTAATTCGGAATCGCGCCCTGACCGTCCGGAACGGCTTTCGCTGTGGTCACGCCGTTTTCCTTCATGTATTTCATATTGCCGACGCGGACGATATGTCCGTCCACATCGGTTCGGCTGCCGCGCGAAACCTCGGTGATAATCTCGCCGTGGTCGAGTGCCTGCGCGCCGATCTGACGACCGTAGCCCAGAATCGCGCTGGCCAGCGGATGCGTGCTCGTCTCTTCTGCCGCCATGGCGTAGGCCAGCACCTCGCGCTCGTTCATCTCGTCATCCAGAACGACCATGGAAACGACCTTCGGCTTGCCCTCGGTCACGGTGCCGGTCTTATCCAGCAGCACGGTGTTCGCGCTGCTCATCTGCTCGATGTATGCGCCGCCCTTAATGAGCACGCCCTGCTTGACCGCCGTGTTGATCGCCGCGGAGAACGCCGTCGCCGTGGAGAGCTTGATGCCGCACGAATAATCGATGACCAGCATCTTCAGCGCCTTCTGTGCGTTATGCGTCACCAGCCAGACAGACAGGCAGAGCAGGAAGTTGAGCGGCACGAGATAATTCGAGAATCTATCCGCATAGCGCTGAATCGGCGCTTTTTTCAGCTCGCTGGCTTCCACCATGCCCACGATGCGGGAAACCACCGTCTGATCGCCGACCTTGTTCGCCTTGACTTGAATGTTGCCGCTCTTGACCACCGTACCCGCGAAGACCTCGTCGCCCGCGCGCTTTTCAACCGGCACAAACTCGCCGGTGATCGCGCTCTGGTCAATGACGGCCACGCCGGAAGCAATCACGCCGTCCACCGCAATCTTTTCGCCCGTGTGAACGGCCACGGTGTCGCCCGCGTGCAGCTGCGCAATCGGGGTGCGCGCCACACGGCCGTCCTCCAGCACCTTCCACACGTCGCCGTCGTCCGCGGAGAGCATCTTCTTGATGGAAGAACGCGTCCGCTCGATGGTGTAGGAAGTCATCAGCTCGGCCAAATCCGACAGCGCCAAAATCATCAGCGCGGAATGCGGCGTGCCGAGCATCAGGCTCGCGACGATGGAAGTCACGGTCAGGAAATCGGCGTTCGGCCGCATGTCCTTTCGGAGTCCTTCCAGCGCGCTCCTTGTCATCGGCGCGGAAAGGCCGAGGCTCGCCAACGCTTCCAGCGAGGTGAAATTCGCCAGCGCGCCGCCCAGCAGCGGGGCGGTAAAGAGCGTGTTGCCCAGCACCATTGCGCCCGCGTTCACCGCCAGCCGCTTGGCCAGACGAGCGGTCGTCATCGGCTGCTCAGCCGTTTCTTCCTTGCCGCTCGCGTGGCGCGCGCGCAGGGCGGGCATCGCATAGCGTGCCAGCACCATATCCGCGCATTCCGCCAGTGCTGCGGAATCCAGCTTGTTTTGATCGTATTCCAGCAAAACGCTGCCCGTGCAGGGCGTCACCTGCACGCGGCGCACGCCGGCAATCGTGGCCAGTGCCCCGGCCACGTCCATGCGCGCGTCAAATAGAAAGGCAAGCCCGTCAACCCGCAGGCGAAGCCGCCCCGGCAGGCTGCTGGCGATCTGCCCCTTCATCCAATCCTTGTTTGATTCTCTGCGAAGCATTTTTTCAACCTTCTTTGACTTCCGGAACCCGCAGGATCAGCCGCTGGCGCACAATCTGCTCCAGCTTCTGTTCGTCGATCTCCTCCGGCTTGATCTCTTTGGCGATTTCAAGCCCTGTGTCCACAACGATATCCACCCAGCGCAGAATCCGGCGGCTGCTGGTCGTCTGTGCGTCATAGAGCACGAGCGCCGTGCCGATGCGCGCGTTGACGGTGACATCCGTTACGCCGGGGAGCATCGTCAAAACATCCTGAACATAATGCAGATAGGGCAGTGCCTCCTTGGACAACTGCTCGCTGTGGCGGAAGCGCATGCGCAGCCGCCCCGGCAGGTCGCATTCTACGCGCGGCTTGAGGCAGTGGCGCAGAAACGTTTCTCCAACGATATTCACAAGCGATCCCCCCCGAACAGGCGGGCAGCCCACCAGAACAGCGTCATTGCGCCCGGCACAGCCAGACCCGCGAGCCTCCACTCCCTAATTGCCAGTACGGAAAGCGCCGTCCCGGCGAGCATTTTGCCATCCATCAGGCCGTTGGTCGCGCCCATCACGCCGCGATCCACCGCATCCAGAATGGTGTGCAGGCCGCTTTCCATGCGGCTTTTCTGCTTACCGCTGATGACCGCGTCCAGACCCAGCAGCTTGATGACCGCGCCCTCGATGACAGCGGCCTCAACCTTGCGCTCGTCATAGCACACAAGCATGCTGCCCGTGCGCGGCTCAAGCTCCACGCGATGCACCACGCCCGTGCCGAGCAGCTGCTCCCGCGCCTGCTTGACCTGATCCATGCTGCCCGAAAGGGACGGCACATACAGCCGCATGCGGCCGGGGATGCTGGCCCGCACCTCGAGAATCCCTTTGAAAGAGGGCAGCTTCATCAAATTGTGTTGCGGCTCTTTCGGCGCGGACAGAGCCAGCACGCCAAGCACTGCCGCCGCAGTTAAACCGTAATTCATGCTTTTTCAACTCCCTTTGGAAGTCGTTTGAAGGACGCATTTTCCGCCCGTCAGCAGCTCCTTTTTTTTTGCGTGTATACTGTATCACGTGCCAAAACGTTTGTCAAGGCTAACAGAATATCTTTACCGGAAAACTTGTCGTAGATTGTTTTTCACCGCAGCTTTTGCAAACCAGAAAGAAGCACAGTATATTTGACCGTTTCCCACAAGGAACAGATCGGGGAACTGTATCCGCAGGTGCTGGAAACGCTGGTGTACGGCGCTTGCAGGGAGTTATTTGAATAAGCGAAGGCCGCAGGAATGCGGCTTTTCTAGGACACAATAGTTAGCGTGCACTAACTATATAACGGCGCGGAAATGAGGAGAGATTATGTCGAAAAAAGCAACGGAATTCCAAAGAAAAGCAATGAGCCGGATGTACCGGGGCAAGGAAATCTTCAAGCCTTTGAATACCGGCTGGACGGACAACATGGATTTTGCCTTTGCACAAAAAATGAGCTGTGTTCGCCCTTCAAAAAAAGAGTCCACGACCCCAATGCGCCTTCCTATGGCACTTTTGTGCTCATGGATGTGCTTGCAGACCGACGCTTGACCATCACAACGACCATAGCAGATGGAATGCCGACCATGGACTACGCAGACATCAAAAATCCCGTATTGCAGAATATCTACCTCTTTCTCCTGACAGGTTTTTCTTACTGGCTTATCTGTCAGCCACATTCCGGCGGTGACGGAGCTTGCGCCTTTTTCCGGGCTGCTCCTTTATTCTCCTGCGCATGAATTGCTTTGAGCATCAGCGCAACCTGCTTAATCTTTGCCCTCGGTACCGTAGAAAACACATTGCGATAAAAGTGAACGACACAGCGCTGATACCTGGATTCCGGGAAGACTTCACCGGCTGCTTCGAGCATGCCGAGGCACTTATCGCCAACAATGAGCTTGATGCCCTTCAATCCGCGGTTGCGCAGCCATTGAAAAAACTCCTTCCAGCTTTCCTTATCTTCCTTCATCCCTTCGGCTGCCCCCAGAACCTCACGGTATCCGTCTTCATTAACTGCAATGGCCACAAGAATGGCTACATTCTCATATTCGCCGCCCCAGTTCCGTTTCAGATAAATGCCATCCACATACACATAGGGATACTTTCCACCCTCAAGTGGTCGGTTTCTCCACTGTTCGATGTGTTCGTATGCCTTCTTGTTCAGTTCGCTGATCGTTGAAGAAGAAACCTTGCAGCCCCATAGCGCTTCCGTGATATCTTCTACGCGGCGCACCGACACACCTGCCAGATACATCTCCATGAGTGCTTCTTCCACGCTGGATTCCCGCCGACGATAACGCTCAATAATCGCTGTTTCAAAGGTAACTCCCTTGAGCCGCGGCACATGGAGCTTAACCTCTCCGGCGGTTGTCATGAGATTGCGATTGTAATGACCGCTCCGATAACCTTGCCGTTGTTCGCTGCGTTCATAACGTCCAGCTTGTGTCAGCTTCTCCGCTTCTGCTTCCAGCAGGCCATTTAGCGTTTCTTCGACGCTTCCCCTCACAAGTTCTTTCAACTGCCCCTTGATTACTTCCTCGTTCAGTTGTACAATCTTCTCAGACATAGTTTACTCTCCTTTTTGAATGGTGTGTAGCAACTTTCATTCTACCAGAGTTTGTAAACTATGTCTTTTTCTTTTTGCGCAATTTATTGTACCTTATCCAACGCCAAAGTCCGTCACGAGCGTCTTTGCATTCAAAATACGCGATTCGTCCCGCGCCATAAACTGATTAATAAACTGCTCAAAACGAGAAAACTCTTCGTCCGTCCCGACCGACAAGTCGACGAACATAATCTGTTCAAGCTCAACGTCGTCCGGCCCGAGTAGTCTGCCTTCCGCCGGTTCGCTGACAATCCGAACTTTATATCCGTACCACCTGACCGTGTCAGACAGCGCACTGAGGACTTCCGACTCCGGAATGCCAATATTGCAAAGTGCTGCCGAATACTCTTTAACCTGATGATACCCCTCGGAGAAAATACCCTGTATCGTCAGATTCTTCTCGTACTCAATCGCCGTCTTTCCGACTACCGCATCAACAAACCCGTCTCGGTTTCCACGCGTCGACGAGAAATGTACATGCTCTTCCGTGCCCTGCATATGTGCCTGTAACCACCAAGGATAATCCGGAAAGATACTGAGCAGTCTGGAAGAAAGGTAGTGGCGAATCCGATCCTCGACCGCCCCCTCGTCAATCAGCGCCTGCGCCTGTATCGCGAAATCTCTCGGATTTTCTCTGTTCATAATCTTGTGCTCCGTTCGTTATATTTACGCTCCAAAAGCCTTTCAATCCGAGATGTCATCTGTTCATCTCCGAACGCTGCGGCGATTGTATTATCGATTTTCTCCTGAATATCCTCAGTCATCATTTCTCCGGCAATAAGCTCTTTTCCTGCATCCTCCAGTTCCTGAAGGAGTTCGTTCGAAAGCTTTGGAAAAAGAAGCTTTTTGAGGTGACTCGCCTCGACTTTAAGCGCACCGCCACCCATCACCGTACAAATCAGCTCTAAGTAGAGCTTGCTCCATGTCGAGTTGAGCATCGCAAACGCAATTCTGATCGTCCGAGCGTCTCGTCCCCAGAGTGTCACCATGTTCGCATCAATCGCAATCGGGTCAGTTTCTGATTGTGTGACGAATAAACATTCCGGGATTCTCGCCGACACTCTCGTAAGGCAAAGGTTCGGAAGATGACGATTTGCCATCTTTGGAAGCCGGAACCACTCGCGAACAATTTTCCCCTCGACTATTTTCTCGTTTGGAGCCACTGCGCTATAATCTTTGAACCGCCGCCCCTTAGTGTCGTGGTAGGTTTCTGCCAGGTCGATATAATCCCTTAACTCTCCTTTGATTTCTCCTTGCGGATAGATCACTGCGGTTTTGAGTTTATCGGGAGTCACAACCAACCCGTTAACCTCTCCGCGGTTCTGTAGCGTTGGGACAATATCATCCTTCTTGAACCGATATTTCCTTCCGCCACGATCCCATGTTTTACTTCGAACGAGAACCGATTCGCCTTCTTCCTCTTTAATTTGGACATAGAAGAAGTCGTTCGCTCCCGTCCGTAGCCCCTGACCGCATTCAATACCCATATCGGAAAGCGATACATATTCAGTTTCAGTAGCATTCCGCTCTCCTACAATCTCCGCAAGATCGTGAGGTAACCTTAAGTTTTTTGAAAAGAAGCTCACGTCCTCTGGCATGCTCCACTTTAGTAAAGCTGAACTGTTCAAGAAAGAGATGGAAAGGGTACGTAATGATATCCTATTTTCAGTCAAAGACGAGAATAGTCATAATTTAATGCAATGGTTTGTATCTATCCTAGGCGAGGAAACTGCTCGGCAACTAAATAGAGCCCCAGATGACTTCAATGTTGACCTCAACATGTACGATCTTTGGAATTTTTATCGGACCTTGCAGATAATTGTGCATGAAGCTGAGACAGGAATGACGTTTAGAGCTTCAGAATTGGGGATGGGTGTACAAGCTAGCATAACAATAGCAATTCTCAAAGCGTACTCTAAAATGAAACTCAAGAATCAGACGCCTATTTTAATAGATGAACCAGAATTGTTTTTACATCCACAGGGACGAAGGAATTTCTACAGAATAATCAGAGACCTGGCTGAAAATGGAACACAGGTGCTATTAACTACGCATTCTTCAGAGTTTATTGACCTTGATCATTTCGATGAAATATTCGTTGTTATAAAAAGCAAGGAAAAGGGCACCTATATCAGAAGCGCACATCCGCAATCTTTTGTCAATGATTTCAAAGCGCGCTATGGGCGGGAAACAACCAAATCAGATATTATGGAACGATATCGCAATGCGTTCGAAAATACCGGTGATTCTCAAAAATCCAGCGAGGCAATGTTTGCACGCAAGGTCATTCTGGTCGAGGGGGAAAGCGAAGTACTTATTCTTCCGTATTTATTTTCACTATGCGGGTATGATGAGGTGGCTGAAGGCGTGACGATTGTACGATGTGGCGGAAAAAGTGAATTAGATCGGTATTATCGTCTATATAGTGAATTTGGCATTCCTGCATTCATTATCTTTGATGGTGATTATCAAAATGTAGGAAAAGATGACGAAGATGCTACTATCGCGAAAAATCGAGGAATATTGAGGCTTTTTAATATCGATGATGATTTCCCGGATGGAGCCATTCATGAGAATTATTTGGGATTCGTGTATCGGTTAGAAGAGAACTTGGGTATTGATGGTATAGGAAACGCCAAGGCTCTCTCGTTGTTCCGACGCGTAAAAAAGGAGATCACGTTGCTTGAGAAGGTTCCCTGCTGGGTTGTCGAGGTTATAACTGCTATCAGAAAGCTACCTGCGGAGGCAACATCAGTTCTTGCAGAATAACCTCCACCTTCAAAATTCAGTATACTTGATATTCGAATATACGCTATACTTTGTTGCATTCAAACTCCAGTATTCCTATTGCAAAACGATAGCACAAAAATGCACCCACTCAAATCGATTTGCACCCATCACGGTCAAATGACCAAACGAAAGCCCCAATGCATAATAAAATGTTATAAACACATTGCTTTTTTGCGTGACACCACATAATATGCACCAGTTTTTGATACAAGGTGGACACCCTGGGCATATGTAAGAATAATTGTGCATTCACAGAGGTATATCACAGCTATTGATATTTATATTCACAAACTGTAATATATACTAGGATAAACTTCAAATGCATTTATTCGCCAAATATCTTTTCTCTTGCATCAGCACCCGTTCTACGCTATACTATACTTGTGGAAATTCTCAAACTGCTACAGCAAAACAGTCTCCCCTGTTATCACCCTGATAACAAAATGATAACCGGAGGCTGTACAGGCAATGGAATAGGAATGCCTCAGAGAATCAGAGTCACCACTTGGAATCAGACACACGTAAATTACACATAATGCGTTAAGTCTGAGCGAGTGGGAATAAGATACACGCTCCGAAAAGTGACGCAATAGCTGCGTTTTTCGAGTGTCATTCCCGCTTGTGGCAACGATTGTACAACCGTTTTCATTGTTCATAAAAGAGAGCTATCTGATTCGATGATTGAATCGGTTAGCTCTCTTTTCTATTTACTTCATTGTTCTGCGCATGATCGTTTGAATACAATGACCTTCCGTTCGTTTCGGAACATCCCGCACGGATTGCATTCTGACCGACACCATCAAGAATATTGACAAAATCCTTTGCCTCAGCACATCCCGCACGGATTGCATCTCGCCTTACCTCGGCTTTCGTCGCGGCAGAGAGCCTTTGCCTCAGCACATCCCGCACGGACTGCATCGATTTTCCATGTTTGTTCTCCTTTCGATCTAAAACTTTGCCTCAGCACATCCCGCACGGACTGCATCTCGGTCGGCTGACGGTCGCCAGATTCAAGTCTTCTTTGCCTCAGCACATCCCGCACGGATTGCATCAGCAAAATTGCACAGATGCAATGCCACAAATCCACGCAATATGCTGTGAGCTGGTAGATAGCTTTTCAGATGCCGCAAAAGCAGCATCCGCGCTGACTATTTTCCCATGCTCTTCTACTGTCAAGGCAACCTATATTGCCATTATCGACAGTCTCGGACGGACAATCGACCGGTTTTCGGTGCGAACCGCACCGAAAAAGTCTGTTAGCTTACGCTTCGCCGAATCCCCATGCTGGATGGGGTCTTCGGCAGTGCGGACAATCGTTGAATCGTTTGGTTATGAAGCCGCACAAATTGCGGATAATCTCGTTCAAGGGTTTCCTGATCAAAGTTCTCCAATTGAGAATTGTAATGCTGCAATAAAAACGCTGAATAGAGATCACGCTGGATTCGATTGCCATCCGGCATATCATTCCATCGTTGGGAAAGTGATTTCTTTGCATAATCCTTTGACTGATGATTATACTGACTGGCTCTGAGCAGCATCGGAACTTCCACCACTCCGGTAAGCCCGAGAGAGATGCATTTCAGCCTCAAAATGCCAATCAGTGAAGCCGGCGCTTTATTGGCTACGGACTTGCCGAACCGCTTCTTCCGCTTAATCCTTCCCGTTTCTTCGGAAACCTCTGTCTTTTTCGCCCGATGGGTCAGCGACGGCCATGCCATGGGTTCGACATAAAAGCAATCTCCGAGCGAAAGCAGATGGTTTGCCAGCGCTATATGCTGCCGTTTTCGGGTTTCAGCCTGACAATGCTGAATCCAGCTTAATTCCTTCTGCAATTTGCAATACCGCTTGGATTTGTTGTGAGTCAATTTGACGCCTCGCCGGATTGTGCCGTTTTCATTGTAATTGTCCGGATTGGTCGCTCTTCTGCTGCGATCCAACTTTCTCTGGAGTCTGCGCTTTTCTTGCTCGATATTTTGTACCTGATCTGCCAATTCTACGAGGTTTGCCTCATTTGCCGCAGCATATGCCAGCGTTTGCGGTCCAATATCGAGTCCAACCGCTCCCCTTCCGACAGGATGCACGGGCTTTCCGGTGCTTGAATCATACTTTACCGCCGGTTTTCCTTCCAAGGAGAGCTGCGCATACCAGCGGTCTTTTGTCTTTCCTCGTGTGCGCAAAATCCGAACATATTTCACACGGTAGGAGAGCATCTCCGCTTCATAGGCATTGTTAGGCGACAGTTTCAGCGGTAATTTTAACCCCTTCCACTCGATATAGGTTTTGCGGAACATGATTTCCGCACCGCCGCTTTTATGGGCAACAGAGCCTCCTTTGAGCGAATGAACATCGCCATACCGCTTAAAATGGACAACCTTTCCGTCTTTTTGAAACAGCATTTTATCAAAGGCATTCCAAACCTGAGGCGCAATACCATGCGTTGCAACGCTCGATCCGATGTTCTCTATAAAATGCTTGTAATAATCCTTGCTGTCCGCCTTAAAGCCGTATTCTGTAAAACCCTGCTTTTGCAGAATCCTATTCTGGTTTGCACGCAGTTCCTTCAGCCTTTGCTTATCTGCCGAATTTTTCCAGTCTAGTGCCTGAATTTCTTTTTGGTTCTTTCTGTATTCCGGCAGTTGCTTTACTCGATCCAGCTTTTTCAATTCCGCACGAACCATCGTATTGTAAATCTGTCGTGCAATTTCAAATCTTTTGGCAAGTCGGTCTTCCTGCCATTTTTCCAATTTCAAAGGCAAAGTCAGACAACAAGTATCTGTACTGCTTTTTCCCACAGGAATCCCTCCTTTCCACGTTACCATCATTATATATGTTTCGTCTTATCATTGCAAGCGTTTTGGTTCATCATGTCATTCATATGCGTTCTCTCTGCAACAATCCATTCGCCGGGAACTTTCCCGAAAGCTCGACGCGATGATCTGCCATGAACGCTTCACGCAGTACAAAACCGCCGCAACCGAAGCCGAACGCGAACAGGCGCGGCAGCGTTACCTCGAAAGCATCGGGATGCCTACCGACTTCCGTTGGTGAACCCGTTCGTTCTCCGCCATTGACAGGAGCGTGACACGCTCCTGTTCCTGTCGTGAGGGCGGTACGCCATCGGGAGCGTGCCCAGCCCGCGTCGTGCCCCCCCGTTCCCCCTCTCGGAGAGCGCAAGGGCGCTTTTGATGCGAAGTGTCAAAAACTGCCCTCCGTGGATACCACAGAAGGCCGTCAGTCGGCTTATTCCCATTCCTCATCCCTGGTTCGTAAAAGATTCCGCACTTCTTTTTCGATTGCCGGGCGAATGGCAGGTCTGCTCTGATAGACCGCTTTGCCGCAGGCTGGGCAACGGTCAGGCAGCGACTCTGCTTCAAAGCAATATTTTGTTGAAAACCTGTCACTATCATGATAAAATATCTACATGTTATTGTTGCGCTGTGCCTGTGCCTTTTCAAAGGCTTTATAAAGCTTTTTTTGCGGTATTGAGAATCCATGGCACCGGTCTTGGTATGGCAATTACCAAAAACATCGTGGATATGATGGGCGGCACCATCAAAGTGCAGACGGCGCAGGGCAAGGGTGCCGAGTTTATCATCTGCTTGCCCATGCGCACACAGACGGAGCACCGTCCGGTAGAAAAGATCACCGAGCTGGAAGGCTTGAAGGCACTGGTGGTAGAGACGAGCTGAACCGCGAGATCGCGCCGGAAATTCTGCGTGAGTACGGCTTCCGGGTCGATACGGCTGAAAACTAAACAAGAAAGCGGGCTATGCCCGCATCAACTCCCCCTTCTCCCTCATTCATGCAGGGGTGTTTTTGTCCCCGCTTTTGTTGTACAATGTTGGAGGTGCACCATGAAGAAACGCTATGGAATCCTTGCGTCGGCCGCCTTGGTCGGCGCGCTGTGTCTGTGTGCGCTCCCCTGCGCCGGGAAAGGAGAGGCGGACGCATCCCCTCAAAGCCTCTACGCAGGCAGAACGCAGGACGCCGACGTTTTGATTGACATTCCGAATTTGCGCCAGTACGGCGGCTACACCTGCGGAACCACGTGCGTCCAAATGCTGATGAACTGGCTTGAGCCTTATCAGGCGGATTTGAACCTGACCGCCTATGAGGAAGCGCTTGGAACAACCGAGGAAGCCGGAACGTCTCCGGACGCGATCCTCGCCTTTTTTGAGGAAAACGATGTGCGGGTCATCGCGCGGGAAAAGCGAACGACGGATGACCTGATCGCCGCGCTGGATCGGGGACATCCCGTGCTGGTCTGCATCCAGGCATGGGGCGCGGACGGATACAACACCCAAGACCCGAGCGACGCAGATACGTATCTGGCGGAGGGGCACTGGGTCATCTGCGTCGGTTATCAGAAGAAGCTCGACGGCAATGTGTTTTATTTCAACGATCCGGCGTGCGTCGGTTACGGCCTGATGCGGGAGGCGGACTTCAACCGCCGCTGGATTGACATGGACGCTGCCGGAACGATATACGATCATTACGGCATTGAGATTGACGAAAGCGGGAGCGCCTATGACCCGCAGGGCGTGTTCGAGCTGGAATAATCCGGATGATCCCGGCCTATCCATTCGATTTGGCACGCGGGAAAAAGAGCGGATTGAGTTTCGGGAGGGATACCGAGATGCGTGTGATTCTCAAAGAAGAAATCGTCCAAAAATTACGGGAAGTCGGTCTGGAAAAGGGCGATGCCGTGATGGTGCATACGTCCCTGAAACGGATAGGCTACGTCTGCGGCGGCGCGCAGACCGTGATCGAGGCGCTGATGGAGGTCGTCGGAGAAAACGGAACGATTATGATGCCCACCCAGTCGTGGAAGAGATGAAAGAGAACAGAACGTGAAATTCAAACGAACAGAGGCAAAATAAACGAGTGAACGGAAACATCCGAAGGGATGCGTCCGTTCACTCGTTTGACGTTACTTCGCCGTGCCCGCCGTCAGGCTATAGCGCGTCATATCCTCCCAGTGGCGGCGAATGATGATTTCGGCGGTCAGATCGGTGTTGTTGTAGGCGATCGACCACTGCGTATTGCTGGTGATGCTTTCGGGGTTCGGTTCCTGCGAGGCGGCTTTCAGCGCCGCCCACACGGTATCGTTGGAGGGGCTGTCCTTCTGCTGGTCAAAGACTTCCAGCACAGCGTCGTAACGCTCCCGGCCATGGCCGTAGATGCCGTTTTTCTGGTTGGGGAGCACCTTGTCCTTGTAGATTCCGTAGAAGTTGGTGATGGCGTTGATGGGCAGCGCCACAAGCTCCCGCGTTTCGCTTTCGCAGTCGTATTCGACCACCCGGCCGTCGCCCGTCGCGTCGGTGATGTAGAAGTGGTAATCCCGCCCGCTGGAAGCGAACATGTCGTAGCCGCGGAGCAGCTCCACCGCCTCTTCCGTGCTCGCCGCGCGATCCAGCACAAGGCGGATGGCGAGGGTGGTGGCGATGGCGGGCTTGCCGGTGCTCTGGTGAACCGGGTCGCTGTCCAGCGTCAGCACGGCGATGGATACGCCCTTTTCATTGAGGCCGTCAAGGCAGATATACGGCGCGGTCAGGCTGGCCAGCTTCATTTTGGTGCTCTCATCCGGCGCGTTTGCGGAAACATTGTCCAGCGCCGCCGTGGCCACAGATCGATAGCCGTTTTTCGGCGCGCAGTAGACGAGCATCGCCGAGGTGTTGTTTTTGAAATCGTAATTGCGCCCCATGTGCACATCGCCGTCGGCGTCCGTCAGCGTGAACGCCGTGCAGCCGAAGCTGGGCGCCTCGATTTTCACCGGAAGGAGCGGCAGCGCGTCCTTCAAAATGGCGTCGATCATCGTCTGATTGTCCTTGATGCCGTAGTTGATAACGTCGTCAAGGCTGTAATCGTATTTGACCTCCATGCGGTAGAGGTTGTAGCCGTCATCATAATCAGAGAGCTTTTCGATGCTGTTCATCGTCTGTATGCGCGTGAAGTAAATCCCGACGAACACGAGCACGGCGGCCAGAAGCACCGCCACGATTCCGCAGAGCGAGAGCAGCGTGACTTTCAGCGACTTTTTCATCCGGTTTCCCCCTTTTCTTTCGAACCCGGCACACGATTTGTTCTTTTCCTTCTGCAACGCCGAGCCTCAGCGCGCTTGCGATGGTTTCATCTCGGCGACTGTATGCTTGACACAGCATTATTATATATGAATATTCGGCCGAAAGGCAAGAATTTACGGCGAATTATCTAAAAAAAACGGTGGAAAAATCGGCGGGGCGATTGAGGGAAAGCGCAATCCCCGTCGCTGTTTTTAGATGCGGCCGGCGAAAAGGAGAACGGCCGAGGCGCGGAGAAGAAATAAAGAGCAACCGAACCCGTATTCTGCCGTTTGGAAACGGACGAAGGAGGAATGGAACATGATCCGCTATCTGGAAAAGCAGAATCTTCTCATTTTGGAAACGGAACGAACGTCGTATTGGATCGGCCTTGCCTATCCCGCGCCGGTCTGCCTGCACTGGGGCAGGAAGATTGCGCCGGAAGACGCGGACATGTTTGAACCGCTCGGCGGCCATAGTTCCTTTGACACGGAATTGTGGCGGGAGCGGATGGAATACCCGGCCTTTGACGGGCGGACGTTTGAAAACGTATCGCTGAAAGCCAACGTGCCGCTGAATCTGCGGACGAAGGACGTGCGCGTTCAGGGTCAGCAGGCGGAAATCACGCTGGCGGACGAGGTAAGCGTCATGGAGGTTCGCCTGATATACCGCGTGTTTGAGGATTGCGATGTGATTCAGAAGCACGCAAGGCTGACGGCGAACGCGCCGATCAGGCTGACGCGCATGGACAGCGGCGCGTGTCTCCTGCCGCACGAGGCGAAGCCGTGGACGGCGCACTATGTCGTCGGCGCGTGGGCGGGAGAATTCAGGCGGCGCACGGCCAAGCTGGAAGAAGGGGAACTGCGGCTGCAATCCGTGCGCGGCATGTCCGGCCCGCACATGAACCCGTTCCTCATCGCGGCAAACAGCGAGGACGAGGAGACAGGCGAGGCCTACGGCGTGGCGCTCGGGTGGAGCGGATGCTGGCAGATCACGGCGTCGTCCTCGGTGTTTGGCAATCACCGCATCACGGCAGGGCTGAACGACGCGGATCTCGTCTGCCCGATGGAGCGCGGCGAAAGCCTTGAAACGCCGCCGATGGTTCTGTGCATGAGCGCGGAAGGCATGGGCGCGCTGAGCAGAAGGATGCACGATTTCGAGCGCGGCCATCTCAAGCCGAACAGGCCGCCGCGCCGCGTGCTCTATAATTCATGGGAAGCGACGCAGTTCGACGTGCGGGCGGACGCGCAGATGCGGCTGGCGGAACGCGCGGCGAGGATGGGCGTGGAGCTTTTCGTGGTGGACGACGGCTGGTTTGGCGCGCGCCATTCCGACCGGGCGGGGCTGGGCGACTGGACGGTCAACCCGGAGAAATTTCCGAACGGTCTGGGGGAGCTGATCGACCGTGTGCACGCGCTGGGCATGGATTTCGGCCTGTGGGTCGAGCCGGAATCGGTCAACCCGGACAGCGATTTGTACCGCGCGCACCCGGATTGGATTCACAAACTGGACGGCCGCGAACCGCTGACGCAGAGAAACCAGTATCTGCTCGATTTCGGAAAGCCGGAGGTTGAGCGATTCGCGCTCGACATGCTGCGCGGCCTGCTGAACACATACGCGATCCGCTATCTGAAATGGGACATGAATCGCGCGATGACCGACGTATGCGAAAGCCTGACGCCCTTCGCGCGGGAGCGGCATGTTCTGGCGCTCTACCGAATCCTGGACGCGCTGGAAAAAGAGTTCCCCGATGTGGATATCGAGGCATGCAGCGGCGGCGGCGCGCGCGTGGATTTGGGCATGGCGAAGCGAACGGCGCAATTCTGGGTCAGCGACAACACGGATCCGTTTGACCGGCTGTTCATTCAGGAGGGGTATACGCTGATGTATGCGCCGATGATGATGAGCTGCTGGGTGACGGACACGCCCGCGGACGGACGGCGGCGCGGGCGGGCGGATTGGCGCTATAAATTCCACGCGGCGATGTGCGGCACGCTGGGCGTCGGCGCGGATATATCGAAGCTGAGCGACGAGGAAATGGCGCTGTTTACGGCGGAAATCGCGCGGTATAAGACGTGGCGGCATGTCGTTCAAAACGGCGATTTGTACCGCTTGCAGCGCCCGTCCGGCGGCAATGTCGCGGCGACCGAGTACGTTTCCAAGGATCAAAACGAAGCGGTGCTCTTTTTGTTCATGCACAGCCGAAAGTGCGGCGAGGTGATTCCGCGGGTGAGGCTTCGCGCCCTGAGGGAGGACGCTCGATATTTCTGCGTAGAGACGGGCAAAACCTATGCGGGAAGGACGCTGATGCATCTGGGGCTGAGCGCAGAGCTGAACGGGGATTTTGACAGCGGGGTTTTCTATTTTCAGGCGGTGACGGAAGGATAAAACGGCTTATGTCAACAAGCTGTAGACAAAAAGCTATTCTCCCCCCGAAGGGGGGAGAATAGCCCTTTCCGTAAATGAAAGATAAACAAAACGAAGGGTCTCGCTCTGCCGGGACCCTTCGTGACGTGTATGCGGTTTTTCGCTTCGGATGGGCTTAGCCGTCGCTGCGGTCGATGTATTCGGTGTGCAGCAGCTTATGCGCCAGATGGCCGTTCGGCTCGCCCAGGAACTCCGCGTAGAGCTTCTGGATATCCGGGTTTTCGTGGGACTTGCGGATCGTCTTGGATTCATCCTCGGCATACAGTCCCGCCGCGCGCGCCGCGCGCGGATCGACGTCCATGCGCTTGTACGCCGAAACGATCGGCTGGCCGCCGCCAAAGTGCCGGCACCGGCAATGCAGCCGCCCGGGCAGGCCATGACTTCCACGAACGCATAGCTCGCGTCGCCCGCCTTGATGCGCTGAATCAGCTCCTTCGCCGCGCCGGTGCTGTTGGCCACGGCTACCTTCAGCTCCTTGCCGCCCAGCGTGAAGGTCGCTTCCTTGATGCCCGCCAGCCCGCGAACCTCGTGGTATTCCACGTTCTCCACGGAGCGGTTTTCCAGCACGTCGGCGGCGGTGCGCAGCGCCGCCTCCATCACGCCGCCGGTCACACCGAAGATCGGCGCCGCGCCGGTGGACTGCGCCACCAGCTCGTCAAAGCATTCCTCATCCGGCAGGCGCGCGAAGTCGATGCGCGCGTCGCGAATCATGCGCGCCAGCTCGCGCGTGGTGAGGGAGACGTCCACGGCGCGCATGCCGTTGACGACCATCTCCGGGCGCTGGGCTTCAAACTTCTTGGAGGTGCACGGCATCACCGCGACGACCACGATGTTCGCCGGGTCGATGCCGGTCTTTTCGGCGTAGTAGGTCTTGATGATCGCGCCTTCCATCTCCATCGGGGATTTGCAGGTGGACATGTTGGGGATCATCTCCGGGAAGTGGTGCTCCAGATACTTGACCCATCCCGGCGAGCAGGAGGTGAACATCGGCAGCACGCCGCCGTTCTGGATGCGGCCCAGCAGCTCGGTCGCTTCCTCCATGATGGTCAGATCCGCGCCGAAATCAGTGTCAAACACCTTGTCAAAGCCCAGACGGCGCAGCGCCTGCGTCATCTTTCCGGTGACGCGGGTGCCGATTGGCAGGCCGAATTCCTCGCCCAGCGCCACGCGGACAGCCGGAGCGGGCTGCACGACGACGAACTTCTCGGGGTCGGAGAGCGCATCCCAGACCTTGTCCGTGTCGTCGCGCTCGCGCAGCGCGCCGACCGGGCAGGCGTTGATGCACTGGCCGCAGAACACGCAGTCCGTCTCCAGCATGGTCTTTCCGAACGCCGGGGCGATCACGGTCTTAAAGCCGCGGTTCACCGCGCCGATCGCGCCGATCTTCTGCACATTGCGGCAGACGGCCACGCAACGGCGGCACAGGATGCACTTGTTCGGGTCGCGGACGATGGACGGGGAGAAATTATCCAGCGGATAGTGGATGTTTTCGCCCTCGAAGCGGTTCTCATCCACGCCCAGCTCCTTCGCCAGATCCTGAAGCTCGCAGTTCTGGCTGCGCACGCAGGAGAGGCACTTGCGCTCGTGGTTGGAGAGGATCAGCTCCAGCACGGCTCTGCGCGCTTGGCGCACCTGCGGGGTGTTCGTCTTGACGACCATGCCCTCGGATACGGGCATCACGCAGGCCGCCGCCAGCGAACGCGCACCGACGTCCACCACGCACATGCGGCAGGCGCCGATCTCGTTGATGTCCTTGAGCCAGCAGAGGGTCGGAATCTTGATACCGGCAGCATGCGCCGCCTTGAGAACGGTGGTGCCTTCCTCCACGGAAACCGGCACACCGTCGATAGTCAAATGAACCATTGCCATGTTGCTTTTTCACTCCTTCGGCTTTATCAGGAACGGGAAATCGCGCCGAACTTGCACTTCTCCATGCAAACGCCGCACTTGAGGCACTTCGTGGTGTCGATGCGGTGCGCCTCGCGAACAGTGCCGCTGATGCAGCCAGCCGGGCAGCCGCGCGCGCACAGCGTGCAGCCCCTGCACTTCGCCGGGTCAATCTGATAGGTCACCAGCTTCTTGCAGTGGCCGGCCGGGCAGCGCTTCTCATAGATGTGCGCTTCGTATTCGTGGCGGAAATACTTGAGGGTGGAAAGCACCGGGTTCGGCGCGGTCTGTCCCAGACCGCACAGCGCCGTCGCCTTGATGGCCTTGGCCAGCTCTTCAAGCTTCTCAATGTCGCCGTCCTCGCCGCGGCCATCGACGATGCGTTCGAGGATTTCCAGCATGCGCTTGGTGCCGATGCGGCACGGCGCGCACTTGCCGCAGGATTCATCCACGGTAAAATCGAGGAAGAAACGCGCGATATCGACCATGCAGGTATCCTCGTCCATGACGATCATGCCGCCGGAGCCCATCATCGAGCCGATGGCGGTCAGGTTGTCATAGTCGATCTGCACGTCCAGCTGACTGGCCGGGATGCAGCCGCCGGAGGGGCCGACCGTCGGCGCCGCCTTGAACTTTTTGCCGTTCGGGCAGCCGCCGCCGATGTCGTAGATGATCTCGCGCAGTGTGGTGCCCATCGGCACCTCCACCAGACCGGTGTTGCTGATCTTGCCGCCCAGCGCGAACACCTTGGTGCCCTTCGATTTTTCCGTGCCTATCGAAGCGAACCATTCCCAGCCGTTGTTGATGATCTGCGGCACGTTGGCGTAGGTCTCTACGTTGTTGAGGATGGTCGGCTTTTCGAACAGACCCTTGACCGCCGGGAACGGCGGACGCGGACGGGGCTCGCCACGTTTTCCTTCGATGGAGGTCATCAGGGCGGTCTCTTCCCCGCATACGAAAGCCCCCGCCCCCAGCTTGATCTCCAGGTCGAAGGAGAAGCCCGTCCCGAAGATATCCTCCCCCAGCAGTCCGTAGCTCCTGGCCTGCTCCAGAGCGATCTGGAGGTGCTTCACCGCGATGGGGTACTCCGCCCGGACGTAGATGTAGCCCTGGTGGGCCCCCACGGCGTAGCCCGCGATGGTCATGGCCTCGATCACGGAGAAGGGGTCGCCCTCCAACACCGAGCGGTCCATGAACGCGCCGGGGTCGCCCTCGTCCGCGTTGCAGCAGACATATTTCTGTACCTGGCCCCGTTCCCCGCTGGCAAAGCGCCACTTCAGTCCGGTGGGGAAGCCTGCTCCGCCCCGGCCCCGCAGGCCGGAGTCCAGCACGATCTGGATCACCTCGTCCGGCGTCAGTTCGGTCAGGCACTTCTCCAGTGCCGCATAGCCGTCCCGGGCGATGTACTCGTCAATGTTCTGGGGGTCGATGACGCCGCAGTTGCGCAGGGCAATGCGCAGCTGCTTCTTGTAGAACTCTGTCTCCTCCAGGCTGCGGACTGTGCTGGTGGCCTCGTTCTCGTTGTAGAGCAGGCGGTCCACCCGGCCGCCCTTGAGCAGATGCTCACTGACGATCTCCGCCACGTCCTCCACATGGACATGGCTGTAGATCGTGCCCTCCGGGAACACTGCCACGTTGGGCCCGCTGGAGCACAGCCCCAGACAGCCGCCCCGCATCACCTGGACCTCTTTACGCAGACCGGCCAGCTTCAGCTGGACCTCGAATTCCTCCGCCAGCTTCTCCATGCCTTTCAGCATGGGGGCCGCATCGTTTAGTTTGGCCTTGGCCTGGGCCGCTTTCTTTTCGG
>ERZ780168.1462-NODE-1462-length-24558-cov-11.592417_pt1 | contig 24558 bp, 20 predicted proteins | sample MGYA00510981_ERZ780168 | MGnify/ENA primary metagenome ERZ780168 (study PRJEB29588, sample SAMEA2158769) | human gut metagenome | biome: human gut; feature: human-associated habitat; material: faeces | place: Denmark | collected 2008/2010 ...
CGCGCGTACGCGTGCGCACTTGTATCAAAGACTACGGCACGTCTAATCGCCAAATTGAAAAAATACGTGGTAAAAATGTAGTTGTTACCCCCTAGTTTTCCAGTGCTTTTGAAACAGTTTTGTTGAGAATTTTGATGTGTTTTTCTAAATTGTGTTGAACTGATTTTGTATTATTTTTTGTTAAAAGGCGTATGCTTGTCTCGGCGAGGCGAAGCCGAGCCGACTTGTATATGTCAAGCACCCGCCAAAGTGCCAAATTTAGTTTTTATGTATAAAATATTTAGAAACGCTGACAACATATTGCATTTAAATGATATGTGTGTTATAATAAATAAAATCTTTATAAGAGGTTTCAAAATGGCGATTAGCTATAATAAATTATGGAAGTTACTTATTGATAAGAAGATGACAAAAACGGAATTGCGTATTGCAGCGGATATATCAACGACTACGTTAGCAAAATTAGGCAAGAACGAAACCGTCTCTATGGACGTAATGCTCCGCATTTGCAAGGTATTACAATGCAATATCGGCGATATAATGGACGCTACTGAGGAAGACGAATAATATGGAAGCACATGACGTGGCAACATTGATTATAAGCATTGTAAACTTGGTCGCAATCATCATTGTTCCTATTTTGGCAGTAGTCATAGGTCAACACTTGCAAACAAAAGCAAAAAAAACGCGAAGATAAGTTGCAAATATTCAAACTTTTAATGACTACTCGCATATATGGTTGGACAATAGAGAGCGTTCAAGCCCTTAACGTCATAGATATTGTTTTTGCAGATGACGAAAAAGTACGTGCAGCTTGGAAAACTTTGCACGAATGCTATTGCGTAAAAGATCCGAGTCCAGTTCAACTAGGTAAAATCGATACCGCAAAGCTCAAATTGTTGGAAACAATGGCTATTTCACTAGGCTACAAAGAACAGGTAACCTGGGACACTATCCAAAACCCTTACCTCCCAGATGGCATGGTTTTGCAACACCAAGCACAGGCACAATATCAAAGCAATTTAACACAACTGGTTGAAATGATATTAAAAAATGCACCCCAAACGAGGAAGCTCGTTTACTGAGAAAAAAGAATTGACTTATTCTACCTTCCTGAAAGAAACTCAAGCAAAAACGAATATCCCTATTAAGTTGATGCACGCTGCCCTTTGCGAATATTTTACTGGTAAAACCGTTCCCGAAAAGTATTTCTGCAAGCAAACGTTACAAAAATTCGTTGATGAATACAGGCTTTGGTTTATTTCACAATTTAACGAGCGTTATTCTTATGAAAAAGTTGACGTTGCAGTAAATGATCCGCTTTGCGATGCCGATGGAAAATTAAAGAAGTCTATTGTGCGTACGGACGTAGGTCAAATCTCTGCCGATATTGCGGTTTTGGATAAATACCTATATAACGCTTGTTGTTACGATTCGCAGTTGGAGCGTGAAAATATCACTACGGATATAACGTCAAGTATTGCTGAGATTGAAGTGTTTGGCAAAATTCCGAAACGTACGGTTAGAATTCCAACGTATGCAGACGGCACGTACAGCCCTGACTTTATGTATATCGTAAAGAAAAAAGACGGTAGCAAGCAATTGAATTTAGTGGTTGAAACAAAGGATAAAACCGAACTTGACCCTGAAGAAAACCGTAAAATTGACTGCGCTAAAAAATTGTTTGAAGAGATGCAACGTGAAGTTGATAACGTGCGTTTTAGAAAACAACTTCGTGGCGAAGAAATGGTAAAAATTATTGAAGAACTGTTTTAGAATTCGATCTCGTCGAAGCAAAACCTAAATCGAACCCAAAAAGTTTGGTTTAGGTTTTTTCTTTGCAAAAGTGCAATATATAGTCGGTTTTATGGCAATTTTCGCAATTAATCCTGCAGAAAAGGGAGTTCAAAAGTTCGTATCCCTCTTGAACTAGCATTGGGGATACAAACTTTGTTTACCCGTAAATTGCGGTATATCTTTGTCGCATTTTGATGAAGTATTCAAACACGGTAGATTGCGCTCGTTCAAGTATGGTTGCTATTTCGGGGTAACTCAGTCCGTTTTGCCTGCATTCGAGCGCAATTCGCATATTGTCAGTCAGATTGAGGCTGCCAACGATTGAATCATAGATGGTATAGTCTTTGACAATATCTTCTTCGATCTCACAAGACGGCTCGCTGACGGGTGTTAAAGCATCAAGGCTCACGGAGCGGTAATTATCGCTTGTTTTTCGGGTTATAAGTTTAGACATCGCTCTAATGCACGCAATTTTGACAGTTATTGCCTTGCCCTTTCTATCGTGTGTCAAAACGTCGTTTAAACGCTTCCCATAATGATTACAAAGGAATAGCGCACATTCTTGAACTAAATCATAACTGTCGCTGTAAGTGTGGTTAATATCGTTTTTACGCTTTATATCAACGCATAGGTCGGCATAAATTTTCTGCATTCTGCTTCCCATATAACCAATAAGAAAGCGTGTTTCATACATTGCCAGTTGTTCTGCCATTGCAAGAACGTTGTTGTGAGAGATTGTTTCTTTGAAAACGTCATAATTTTTGATGTGTTTTTTCATTTTTGAATACGCTCCGAGTTTTATTTGCCTTTCGGCAACAAGACGGCGCAGCACCGAGAAAACTCAAAAGCATATCACTTCAAATCGTATGGTGCCTATGTCAACGAATCGCATAAAAATGTTGTGTAAAAAGTGCATCAAAACAATTCCCTCGCGCACGCGCATGCGCACTTGTATCAAAGACTACGGCACGTCTAATCGTCACACTTGTATCAAGACTACGGCTCGTCTAACAGGCAAACGATCAAAAAACATATAAAATGCGCATTGAAATTGTGGCAGTTTTTAAGGATTACAAACAAGATTTTTATGCCGTTGACATAGGCTTTTCTCCGTGCTAAACCGCCTCGCCGAAAGGCAATAAAACTTGGAGCGATTGAGATAGATGTGAATTGAAACTTTTATGTGCGCTTAAATTGGATTGCACAACTTCAAAATATGAAAGATTGTGTTTTTTCGCTGAAAACAATAAAATCATTGATATTTTGAGAAAAAAATTCCAAGAAAATAAAAAACCAACCCGTCAGTGGTGCGGATTGGTAAAGTGTGGTGGAGACAATAAGACTCGAACTTATGACCTCTACGATGTCAACGTAGCGCTCTAACCAACTGGGCTATGCCTCCAAAGCAAGAGTTATATTACACTAATTTGAAAAGTTTGACAAGTGTTTTGGAGTATTTTTGAAAAATTGACGACGGATTTTGTAATTAACATTCAAAACGATATACAAAATACATATCAATAATAAAAAAAAGGCCGCTAAAAAAGCAAGCGGCCCTGCCGAAGAAAAGTTTCGGCATTAAAAAATTCGTGTCGGGATGCGACGAAGTGCGCCCTGCCTTCGCCACATCGGCGAAACGTGATTTGTCGGCTTGTCTGACTATACGTCAAAAGCGCAATTCTTCCCTATGCCATAACGCAAAGAACAACGCAATTGCGATTAAGCAATCGGCGTTCACCGCTATCCGCGAAAAATCTTGACATAGCACCCCCTTGCTACGCCGTGTTTTCTGCGTTTCGGCACGGAAAACAACCTGCTTGCAGCGTTTTATACGCATGCGTTTGCTCATCGTTGTTCTTGTCTATATAAATTAAACAATTGGAAAAGAACGAATTTCCCAAAATCATACAAATTTCCTTAAAATTTTTTAATATTTCTAGCTTTTCGCAATTTATTGAGAAAACGGAGCGGCAAAACGCCGTTCCGTTTCAAAAAAATAAATAAGGTAAAGTGACTGCGTCACAACAAAACTATATTGTCGGGTGCGCGGATTTGCCATTGAAGAATTCGTTGTATTTGTAGACTTGTGCGGGTCAAACGCAAGTCAAAATAAAGGAGAGAATCGGCAAATCCGCGCTATTTGGGGTATCATGTTCTGTGATTTTGCACCTTGTCACGTCTTGCTTATCTATTGATAAGGCACATTCTGACGTACACGATTTTTCCGTTTCTCGTTGCGATTTGCGAATCGTTGACTCTGGTTGCTTTGTTTATACGGCTCATCAAAATTTTCATAATTTACTCCTTAAAGTGATTGGCACTTTCACATGTTATTTTCGCTCGGGATTTTTATTTCCCCTTGCTTGCAAACATATAATATGCTATACTGTGTACCGAAATCGGGACATCTGCGAGAAAAATTCAAAAACTTTTTTCGCAAATGTTTCGAAAAATTCCGACAACCGGCGAAAAAGGAGCGAATATGGCACTCGAAGCAAAGAAAACTCTCATAATGCGGATATATCAAATTCTTGAAGAATACAGCGATGACGAGCATCCGCTCACGCAACAGGACATAATAGATTTGCTCGCGCGCGATTACGGCGTGGAATGTGAAAGAAAAGCCGTCGGACGCAATCTTTCCTATCTGAAAGAAATGGGGTTCGATATAGAAAGCGGCAAAGAAGGCTCGTATCTTGCCACACGCAAAATCGAAAACGCCGAACTGCGACTTCTTATCGATAGCGTTCTTTCGTCTAGAAACATAAATTCGACGCACTCCAAGCAACTTATAGACAAACTCATATCTCTCGGTGGGCGCAACTTCAAATCGCACGTAAAGCACGTGTATTCCGTCAAAGAATGGGACAAATCGAGCAACAAAGACTTCTTTTACAACGTCGAAATCGCAGACGAAGCCATTGAACAAGGCAAGAAAATCACTTTTGACTACAACAAGATGGGGCTTGACAAGCGGCTGCACAAAAACCTGTCCCACAAAGGCTCGCCGTATCAGATGTTCTTGCACAATCAACGCTATTATCTTATGATGTTCGACGAAGTGTTCGGAGAAGTCGGCTACTATCGCATGGACAAAATTACGAATATAGAAATCGTCAACGAAGATGCGAAACCGCTAAAAGAGAACGCGGGATTTGAAAAAGGCATAGACTACAAGCAAATATCCACCGCTCTTCCGTACATGTACAACGACAAACCCATCCCCGTCACGATAAAATGCCGCAACTACATGATGGACACGCTCTCGGACTGGTTCGGGACAAACTTTGTCGTGAAACGAGTTGACGACGAGCATTTCACAGCCACGATCACCGCAAGCGAAAAAGCCATACTATACTGGATATTGCAATACAACTACAAAATCGAAGTCATATCCCCCGAATCTTTGCGCCAACGCGTGATATACAGCCTGAAAACTACGCTTGCAAAATACGAAAAACCGTCAACCGACGAAAGCGACAATGCAAACGCAAGCATAGAAAACGAAACAGTAAAAAGTTAAACTACGCTTAAATCGACAAATCGATTGATTTTGCAATGCGGTGAGCCTATAATACGTTTTTGCGAAATCGAATCACATGGTGAAATATGACGAAAAAAGATTTGCTTTCAAGATTGTACCGTCACGGCGTGCAGTTGATGGCGGTGGGAATAATAACGGGAATTTCGGCAGGCATAGTGGTGACTTTCTTCAATATCGCCGCCGAGTTGTTTTCAAAATACGCAAAGGATTTATACGCGCTAGTACGTGAAAATCCCGCATTCATTCCATTGCTCTTTATTGCGCTTGCCATAATCGCATTTGCTATTGCTACGCTTGCAAAATTCGTGCCTATGGTTCGCGGAAGCGGTATTCCGCAAACGGAAGGAGCGGCAAGGGGTCTGCTTGAACTGAAGTGGTACAAATCGCTTCCGTCAATGGCGGCGGCATGCCTTGTTTGCATAATATCCGGTCTCACCGCAGGTGCGGAAGGACCGAGTATGTTTATCGGCGCGACTTGCGGAGACGGAGTGAGCAAAATGCTCCGTTGCACCGATATGGAGCGAAGATATCAGCTCACGGGCGGAGCGAGCGCAGGACTTGCAGTGGCTTTCAATGCGCCGCTTACGGGAATCGTCTTCGCCTTTGAAGAAGCGCACAGACGTTTTACGCCCGCGATATTTATATGTGCGTTCTCGTCCGTGCTTTCGGCAATCATAACGCGCAACGTGCTGTTTGAACTCATGCATATGGAAGTGGCTTCCACTTTCACTACGTTCACGCTTGTGCAAATGCCGCTGAAATCGTACGGATACGTTGCAATCGCGGCTGTTCTGAGCGGTCTGTTGGGCTTCGGTTTTTATTCTCTTTGCCTGCTCTCACGCAAAATATTTGCAAAAATTACGTTTGCAAAAGGTCTTGGTAAAATGCTCATTCCTTTCATTGCGGCAGGCGTTTTCGGGCTTATAAGCGTTGCCGTCATGGGGGGCGGACACTCGTTCATTCAGTCTCTCGGCACAAACGGTGCGACAAGAGAACAAACGGCTGCTACAATATTCTCTTCCCCCGTCGTCGTATCGTTGTTGCTCGTTCTCGTCATGCGAATTATCGCAACCGCACTCAATCTCGGCGCAGGCGTGCCGTGCGGAATATTCATTCCCATGCTTTCCATAGGCGCATGCATAGGCGCACTCGTTTCAAAACTTTGCGGCGCAATCGGCATGGACGCAGTGTACGGAGATTGCATCGTCATGATTTGCATGGCAACGTTCTTTGCGTCAATCGTCAAAGCACCCATAACCGCAATCGTCATGGTTGTTGAACTCACTTGGCAATTCACGTTGCTCGTTCCCGTCATTCTCGGCGTATCTTTCGGATATATGGTCAGCGAAATCTTCGGCGCAAAACCGATATACGAAGTCATACTCGACGGCATACTCGAAGACGAACACGTGCATCTGACGCGTCACTCCTACACCACCACGATAGAAGAAGGCTCGATTGCGATGAACAAACCCATACGAGACGTTTTGTGGCCGGGCAACCTGCTTATCCGCTCAATAAAACGCGGTGACGAAATCGTGGTCGCCGCATCGGATACGGTGCTACGTGCCGGTGACGAAATCACCGTCCAAACTGAATGCGTCGACTTCGAACTCTTCAAAACGTGGGTTGACGAAATCGTAAAACCAAGAAAACTCGCGTCTCATCGCAAAGCGAATAAAAAAACGAAACAATAAGTTTAAATGTCGATTATACAAATATAAACCCGCTTTTAGTACAAAGGCGGGTTTATATTTTTCAAACTTTGCAAAGCAATGATATTTGTATAAAACGTGGCAGACAATACGTTTTGCCTACCCTACGCTTGATTTATAAAACGGCAATATTTAGATGAAGAGCAAAGAAACACCCCTTGTTCGGCAACCCTAATATATATCAATATATTGTATGGCTCCGCCCTATCCTATAAAGTGTGTAAAACGGCAATATTGCGATGCGTAACAAGAAAGGCACGGCTTTGAAAAAACACGATATTTGGATGAAGAACAAGAAAGAGCCACGCTAACGGCAACCCTAATGTACAAGCAGTACATGAGTTGACGGACAAGATGTCACGACAATCCTACGCTTGATTTATAAAACGGCAATATTTAGATGAAGAGCAAGGAAACACCCCTTGTACGGCAACCCTAATGTACAAGCAGTACATGAGTTGACGGACAAGGGGTGTTGACGATGCTATTCGCTAAATAGTGCCGTTTTAGCCGAAGACGGCAAGAAGGAAGCCTGCTGCAACCGCCGACCCTATAACACCTGCAACGTTCGGTCCCATGGCGTGCATGAGAAGATAGTTGCCTTTGTTGTATTGAAGGCCTACGGTGTTGGCAACACGGGCTGCCATAGGCACTGCGGATACGCCTGCAGAACCGATGAGCGGATTGATTTTGCCTTTCGACAAGACGTAAAGAAGTTTGCCGATGAGAAGTCCGCAAATGGTTGCAAGAACGAAACCTGCAAGACCAAGGAACACAATTTTGATTGTGTTGAGCGTAAGGAACGTAGAGCCGACTGCGGTTGCACCGACGGAAATGCCAAGGAACAACGTGACGATGTTCATAAGCGCGTTCTGTGCAGTGTCGCTGAGACGGTCGGTTACGCCGCATTCTTTGAGCAAGTTGCCGAACATAAGGCTGCCGAGAAGCGGAGCAACGGACGGCAAAAGCAAAGATACGACTATCGTGACGAGAATCGGGAAGATAACCTTCTCTTTCTTGCTTACGGGGCGAGTCGCCTGCATGACGGTCATGCGCTCTTTCTTCGTTGTGAGCATCTTCATGAACGGGGGTTGCAGAAGCGGAATAAGTGCCATATACGAATATGCCGCAACCGCAATAGGTGCAAGAAGTTCAGGCGCAAGCGATTTTGTCAGGAAGATAGCCGTCGGACCGTCCGCACCTGCGATGATAGAAATGGAAGCCGCTTGACCACCCGTGAATCCCATTGCCGCGGCAAGGATAAGCACGAGATAAATACCGCCTTGTGCCGCCGCGCCGAGAATGAGCGAACTGGGCCTTGAAAGCATCGGACCGAAGTCGGTCATTGCGCCTACGCCCATGAATATGATGCAGGGATAAACGCCGGTCTTGACGCCGATGTAAAGGATGTCGAGCAATCCGCCGTGTTGCAGAACGTTGAGATAATCAACGCCGTTTGCAACGGCAGCGTCTCCCGTCCACCAGTCCGCGTGGAAGATTTTGTCTCCGTCGAGTGCGGGAAGGTTTGTGAGAAGCATGCCGAACGCAATGCCGACAAGAAGCAACGGCTCAAATTTCTTTTTGATGCCGAGATACAAGAAGAACAACGCAACGATGATCATCACGAGCGATTGCCAACCGCCTTCCGCTCCGAAAAGACGATAACCGCTGTTGTTCCATATATTTTTCAATATTTCGCCGATATCCATACGAGTTGCTCCTTACAGAAGTTCGACGAGCGGAGTGCCGGTTCCGACGGTTGCGCCTTTCTGAACGAAGACTTGACCGATTTTGCCGTCTCTTTCCGCATAAATCTCGTTTTCCATCTTCATGGCTTCGAGAACGACGAGCACGTCGCCTTTCTTGACTTGTTGACCGCTTGTGACCTTCACTGCGTTGATGTTGCCTGGCATAGGTGCGACGACTGCGTTTGCGACTGTGCCTGCAGGAGCGGCGGCAGGTGCTGCCGTCGGTGTGACGGTCTGTGCTACGGGTGCAGCGACTGCGGGTGCGGATTGCGGAAGAGCGGCTTCGTATTCTGCTTGAATGACCGCTTCGCCCTTTTCCACTTCAACTTCGTATATTTTGCCGTTGAGCGTAACTTTGTAAATCATTTTTCTTCTCCTTCCGCGTCCACGCGTTTAATGGATTTGAAACGCAACTCGTTGAGCGGAGTTTGCGTTGCGTCTGCGACGATTGCCATAATCATAGCCGCGTCGCGTTCGTCGGTGTTGACGAGTTTGAGTTCTCCGCAAGTGCCGTTTGCAAGTGCGGGAGCGTCGGTTGTCGCAGAAGCGTCGTCTTCCACTTTCTTTTTTTTCTTCCAAAACGCCATTTTTTCTTTTGCGTTTTGAACTTTTTGCGCCCATTCGGGATGTTTTTCCCTGAGTTTGTCGCTGCTCTCGAAAATCTTGCCTTCGAGTTGAACGATGAGCATAAGCAGGATGAGAACTATAAACACGATGACTATGCCTATGACCGCAAGCAAAAGCGCGTCAACGACTTCCAACGGTTTGTTCTTATCGAGTATGCCGCTTAACAAAATAGCATTCATAACCACTCCTGTTATTCTTCGACGGGTGCGATGGTGTATTTGACGATTTTCTCTTCTTTAGCCTTGCGAGCAGCAAAGAATTTCTCCGTAACTTGCGGGAAAAGGATGTAAGAAAGCACGTCTTCGTCGCACTTTGCCGTGTCGCCGAGTTCCGCTTTGGTCTTTTCAAAGACGGGTTCGAGCGTGTCTGCGTATCTACCTTCGATGGGTTTCTCGTCGCCGAGAACTTTTGCCATAACGTCGGGATTGATGGGAGCGGGCGACGTGCCGTATTCACCGCGGCAATACGCCTTGACTTCCTTTGAAATGTTCTTGTATCTCTCGCCTGCGAGCACGTTGTTTGTTGCCTGCACGCCAACCATCTGGCTCATAGGCGTGACGAGTGGCGGATACCCGAGATCCGCTCTGACCTTCGGCGTCTCGATAAGCACTTGCTCGAACTTGTCCATTGCGTTTTGCGCTTTGAGTTGCGAAACAAGGTTGGAGAGCATGCCGCCCGGCACTTTGTACGTGAGCGCATCGGTGTCGGTCGTGAGCATCTTGGGATTGAGAGTTCCGTCTTTGAGATATTCGTCTCTAATGGGCTTGAAATAGTCGTTGACTTGTTTGAGCACATCGTCGTTGAGACCTGTTTCGTAACCGAGTTGTTTGAGCGCGATGTTGATGGTTTCAGTTGCAGGTTGGCTCGTGCCGCCGCTGAAGCATGAAGTTGCGGTGTCGATGACGTCAACGCCCGCTTCGATTGCTTTCATGTAGGTCATATACGCCATACCCGTCGTGCAGTGCGTGTGCAAAACCACAGGAATCTTCACTTCGTTCTTGATTGCGCCGATAAGTTCGTACGCTTCAAACGGAGTCATCGTGCCTGCCATATCTTTCACGCAGATTGTTGCCACACCCATTTCTTCGAGTTGTTTTGCAAGTTTGGCAAACGCTTCGAGAGTGTGAACGGGACTTTGCGTATAACTGATTGCGCCCGACACCGTCGCTCCGCACTTGATTGCGGTCTTTGTCGCGGTCTCGAGATTGCGTACGTCGTTGAGCGCGTCGAAAATACGAATGATGTCGATGCCGTTGTCAACGGATTTCTCGACAAACATCTTCACGATTTCGTCGGGATAATGCTTATATCCCAAAAGGTTTTGTCCGCGAAGGAGCATTTGCAACTTCGTATTGGGCATTGCCTTGCGCAAATTTCTCAAACGTTGCCACGGATCTTCGTCCAGATATCTCAAACATACGTCGAACACCGCTCCGCCCCAGCACTCGACGGAATAATATCCCGCTTTGTCCATCGTCGGAAGTATGTCGGCAAACTTCGAATACGGCAAACGAGTCGCAATCAAAGACTGATTCGCGTCACGCAACACCGTTTCGGTAAAAAGAACTTTCTTGGTTTCTTTTCCCATTGTTGTCCTCCAAAAATGAATTCATTGTGATTATAACAAATTAAATCGTCAATCACAACAGATTGCAAATAAATAGATAAAAAAATATTTATTTAATCTATATATATGATAACTCTCGCGCATAGGCGTAACTGCGACAAAATCCGCCAAGTTAGCGTCTAATTCTCTTTCAACCGCTACATTATAATCGCCGCACTTTTACACTCTTCACATTTCTTTATCGCATTATAAAAAAACAAAAAGCGACAAAAGCGCACCGCCTTGCGAAAAAACGCTGCTTTACACAATAACGGCAACAATGAACCCCCAACCTTTTCAAAAATTATTGACATCGTCCGCGTCGTATGGTATTATAAGCAGGCTGACAAAATCGTTTGTCACAAATTTCGACTGTGGAGAAGTACCCAAGAGGCCGAAGGGGCTCCCCTGCTAAGGGAGTAGTACGAGTGAATCGTAGCCAGGGTTCAAATCCCTGCTTCTCCGCCAAGTGAAACCTAAATCGAATACGAGAGTGTTTGGTTTAGGTTTTTTGTTTGCAAAAATGCAGTATTTATTAGCATTTTGGGTTGTCTATGTGCCGTCGTTTTGGTCTTTTCGGGGTTCGTATGGGTGTGTTCGTATCCCTTTATCCGTAGTAGTTGCAGACGGTTTTATGCCGCGAAAGGTTCTTGACGTGAGAAAGGAGTGTGTCAGGCTATCTTGCCAAAGGCAAACGAAAAGCCCCTCGGGGCTGTCGGTTGGCGGTTTATTTGCCTATCGACACGCTCCTGAGAGGCTCATGTCAAGAACACCGTGGAATAAATCGTCTGCGTATGTATCAAATACGCATTACAAGTCTGAAATCTTTAAGTCCGTAATACTCTCTGTTTTGTATCACATACGGCATCTTAACGTTTTTGTCGTAAAAAGAAAAACCCTGACTTTCGTCAAGGTTTATCGTCTTTGGGGTGTTGTAGATAATTATCATCTTGTCGTCATACAACTGAATTTCCTTTATAAAGTAATTTATCAGTTGTAGCGGCTCTTTTTCAAGCGCGGATTTGTAATAATCAATTATTTGTTCTTTAGAAAGCCTGAACGCCGTTTGAGATTTTTCAATCGTCAATCGCTTTTCGATGTCGGTCAGTTTTTCTTCGAGTTCTCGCATACGTTTCATAACCGTTGCGCTTTGACCGCCTAATTCTATGGCTTGCATAATGTTGTTTATCGTGTTCTCGGTTTGGCGTTTCTCTTTTATGAGATTTGTCAGAACCGAGTTTTGTTTTATGCGGTTTTCCTGCACTTGCAGTAAATACGTTGCCATTTTATCTAATATTTCCGGGCGTTGCATTTGTTCGCATACATTATCAAGTACATATTTTTCGAGTATTTCTTTTCTTACTTGCGACTTCTTACAGCCGCTTTGGTGTTTTCGCCCTAAACATTTGTAATAGCGTATTTTCTGTCCGTTTTTAGCCGTTCCGCATTCCGCAGAGATAGGACTGCCGCAATATCCGCATTTAATTTTGTTGCGAAGAAGATACACGACTTCAACGCTACGAGTTCCGTATTTGTTGGTTTCGGTCTTTCGTCTTACGTTTTCGTAAATCTCCGTCGGCACGATTTGCGGATACATATTTGTAAAAACTTCGTTGCCGTGTCTGTAAATGCCCGAATATTTTTCGTTTTTGAGTATGTTGTAGACAGTATTTCTCGCAAACTTTTTACCGCGGTTGAAAATACCTCTTTCGGTAAGAGTTTTTATTATGTCTTTAACGTAATCGCCTTGCGCGTATTGGTCGTAAATAAACCTTACTACTTCGGCTTTTTCTTCGTCTATCACGACTTTGTGGTTTTCTACTTTATAGCCGTAAATGATAGTTCCGCCCGTAAAGTTGCCTTTTTGTCTTGTTTCGTTCATTCCGCGCTTTACCTTTTGAGAAAGTTCGGCGGAATAATATTCGGCGTAGCCCTCAATCATACTTTCGAGTATAATTGCCTCGGGGCTGTCGGGAATATATTCGGTAGCGGAAACGACTTTAACGCCGTTGTCTTTAAGTGTTTTCTTGTGTTTCGTGGTTTCGTATTTATTACGCGAAAACCTATCGAATTTGTAAACGAGTACGATGTTGAAATCGTGTTTTTTGCTATCTTCTATCATCTGACGGAAGTCGGGTCGATTGTCATTAGTACCCGTCATAGCACGGTCGATATAAGTTCTTAAAATGAGTATGTCGTTGTTTTTCGCATACTCGTTGCATACGCGGAGTTGTCCCTCTATGGACTGTTCCGTTTGAGTGTCGCTCGAATAGCGAGCGTAAATAACTGCTGTTTTCAAAATTTGTTACTCCTTTAATTTTATTTTTTAGATTTGTCTTTCGACGGGAACGGAAAAAACGGAAACGAATTAAAATTGTTTTCTTTCGTGGCTTGCGGCTTTTCTCGTCAAGGGTTGCGCCAAGCAATGCATTTTACCCTTGACGAAAAAGTCGTTTTCGTTTAACCTTTCCCGATTCGAAAGACTAATTAGTTGCAATGCGGCAACTGCGATATAATTTCCTTGCTTACCTTTCCGAGAATTTCGCCCTCGTTGATACAGGTGAAGTTATCGAAAAGCAACACTTTGCGGTTATCAATTCCGAAAGTGCATATTACATCTTCGTCCAAAACGTCCGAGCGGAAGTAAGTCGGCAATTTTCCGCCATAGACCAAACGCTCGCCGGACTTTTCCATATACTTCGTTATGTATTTTGCCGCCTCGGAAATATCGTCCTGCGTAGCAATATCCTTGAAGTCGTTACGCCCGAATTGTTTCAGAAAATGCGTGTTTTGGTATGTCGTTTGCATACGGTGGTTCCGCGTGTCGTAATCTTTTACTTCTTCGAGTTTTCCTATCATTTTGCCGTCGGGAATATAGAAAATGCCGTGAAAATGTAGTCTGTTCGTATCTTCGCCTCGCTCCCAAACTCCGACGTATTTCCAACCGTTTCTCGCAACAAGGTGTTTCAGAGTGTTAGACAACTTTTTGCGGAAAGTTTCTTCGGTGTGAAGTTCGTTTGAGTATGTAAAAGTTACGAAAAAATTCCAATCTTGCAAACGCAACTTTCGTATAAGCCTTACTTTGCGCTTTATGGCGTTGGTTTTCATTCGTTCGGTGTGTTTATCGACGAAAGCGTTTAATTCGGTTTTGTCGGAAAACTCGTCTTTCAAAGCGGCTTTTATATGCGCCTTACGTTCTCGCTTGGGTAGCGATTGGCTTTCTTTATATGCCGTTTCAAAGCGTTCTTTCGGGGTGTTGGGCGGCGTTACGTTTGCCGTCGATTGTTGTTTCATCGGTTTAACGGCGCGCCTTTTACAGCCTTTTCCGCTCGGAAACGCTCCTTGCGGTATTCCGACGTAATGACCGCCGTCAAAGTATATTTTCATATTTGCGTAGTTCATAGTTTTTACTCCTTGTGATTTAGATTTTTTGTATGGCGAAAGAAAATAAAAAAACGGCAGAATACGAAACACCATACAATTTCATACTCTGCCGTTAGTTCGGTTCGATTTAATTACAATTCAGTTCAATTCGGTTAGTTTAAGTCATAAATAGATTTCCGTTCAGTTCCTTTCATTTCGTTTATGTTATCGCTTTTTAGCGTTATTTTCTAATTTAATATTTTTCTATTTACTCGGTTTAGTTTATTTAGTTTTTTTGTTGATAATCGCTATAATATCATTAGCAGTTACTATTGTTGGCTTGATAGTTAGCTTTTCGGTTAAGTAAAATTCGATTTACGTTACTAACGCTCCGCCAAGAAAGAGAAATACGAACACCGTTTTTCAATGGCGTTCGTATTTTTTATACAATGTTTAAGTCCCCGCCAAAGTGCCAATTGAAATTTTAATTAAAAATTTTCATTTAGATGAACAAAGAATCGCTTGCTATTATTCGCGTTTTAGAATATAATATAAGCAAGAATTTTTGAGGTGACGTTATGTTAAGTTTTATATCTGCAAAAGAAGCCGCGGAAAAATGGAACATTTCGCAAAGGCGCGTTTCCGTTTTGGCTTCCGAAAACAGAATTAACGGTGCAATGATGGTCGGTAATATGTGGATTATTCCGTCTAATGCAGAAAAACCAATAGATAAACGCACAGTGCGCTACGAAAAGAATAAAACCGTAACGCTTAAACCATTTGTAAAGTGGGTAGGCGGAAAAAGCCAACTCGTCGAGCAAATCGAAAAAATGCTCCCGACAGACGGAGAAAAAGTTTTGACAAAATATGCCGAACCTATGGTTGGCGGTGGTGCATTGTTTTTCAGCATACTTTCCAAATATGATTTTGAAGAATTGTATATCAGTGATATAAATGCCGAACTTATAAATGCATATCAAGCCGTTAAAAACGACGTAGATAATTTGATTGCAAAACTTAACGAAATGCAAATGCTGTTTTTACCTATGGACGAAAATGGCAGAAAATATTTCTACTATACCGTTCGTGAAAGATTTAATTCAACGACATTAACTGAAGAAACCGCAACTGAAAAGGCGGCGCAGTTTATTTTCTTGAATAAAACTTGTTTTAACGGGCTGTATCGCGTAAACAGAAAAGGAGAATTTAACGTTCCTATGGGCGCATATAAGAATCCAACTATTTGCGACGATGAAAATTTGCGCAATATACACGAGGCATTGCAAAACGTCACTATCGTATGCGGCGATTATTCGTTGTCAAAATCGTTTATCGATAAAGATACGTTTGTATATCTCGATCCGCCGTATCGCCCGATTTCCGAAACATCGGGGTTTACGGCTTATAATTCAGACGTGTTTGATGACGAGGAACAAATTAGACTATCTAAGTTTATCGACGAAATCAATCTTTCGGGCGCAAAAATCGTTTTAAGCAATTCCGATCCGAAAAACGTAAATGAAGAAGATAATTTCTTTGATGATTTGTATAAGAACTACAAAATAAATCGCGTTGAAGCAAGCCGAGCAATAAACAGCAAAGGCGATAAACGCGGCAAAATAAACGAATTGCTTATTTGCAATTAGGAGGGTAAATATGATAAAGAGTGGTAAAGGCGGGGGAAATACTCGAACAGGATTAGTTTTTGAAGGCAAAACCGATTTGTCTACTTTTCTCATGCAACAACCACATTATTCTGTTGTTGGTCATGAAGTTTTTTATGATGACAAGAAAGTGGCTGAAGTTTATAAAAAACATAGTTTTTATTCGGTATTTCTCAAAAATCTTGAAATTGACTGGACAAAGCATATTTCTAAACGCTTGTTGCCAGATGATAGCATTTTTGTATTGTTGAATAACGTTTTGTTCATTATTGAATGCAAACATCAAGAAGTTGCAGGTTCAGTCGATGAAAAATTGCAAACGTGTGATTTTAAGAAAAAACAATATAAAAAATTGATGTCGGCTGCAAATATCGATGTTGAATACATCTATTTGTTGGATAATTGGTTCAGAAAGGAACAGTACGTAGATGTGTTGGATTATATCCATTCTGTCGGTTGTGATTACTATTTTGAATATATTCCATTGACTAGATTGGGATTGCCTGTTCCGCCGGAACTCGTTGAAGACTAACATATATATGGCAAAGAAAAACATACCTATACAGCCCGAAAATTTCGAACTCAAAACCAATACCATTTGGGCATTCCCTGATCGCGGTAAATGGGCAACGCACGACGCTAAATATCGTGGAAATTGGTCGCCTTATATTCCGAGAAATGTAATTCTACGTTATTCGAAAGAGAACGACACTGTTTTGGATCAGTTTGTCGGCGGCGGCACTACTGCCGTAGAAGCAAAACTTACGAACAGAAATTTTATCGGAGTGGACATAAATCCGAATGCGCTCAAAATTACAAAAAGCAAATTGAATTTTGAGTGTGAGTTTAACCCTACGATTGAAATTATGCAAGGCGACGCGCGAAGTCTTGCGACGATTGCAGACGATTCTGTCGATTTGATTTGTACGCATCCGCCGTATGCAGATATTATCCATTACAGCGAAGATATTGACGGTGATATGTCGCTTATGCCAATGAAAGACTTTTTGTTTGAAATCGGCAAAGTCGCAGAAGAATGTTATAGGGTATTGAAAAAGGACAAGTTTTGCGCTATACTTATGGGAGATATGCGCAAAAAAGGTATGGTACAGCCATTAGCATTTGAAACAATGCGTATTTTTGAAATGGCGGGTTTCAAAACGAAAGAAATTATAATCAAAGAACAACACAACTGCAAAGCCACGGGCTATTGGAAGACAAACAGCATAAAGTTCAACTTCTTACTACTCGCCCACGAGTATTTGTTTGTGTTTAAGAAATAACTAATGAAACTAGAGTTTGGAATTAGAGGCTCTTTACAAGGGCACGGAAGACATACTTAAGAAAACAATACTCTTGTTATTTTAATTAGAAACTATTTTTAAAGGAGATACAAAATGGACACATCTATGGACAAAATGCAACTATTCGATTTACGTTACTATCGCTCCGCCATTAGAGAATAATACGAACTTTGACGATAAGTTAGAGTTCGTATTATTCTTTTCTAACGAATATTTCGGCATAAAAGTCGATTTGAACGGCAAAAAGAAGAATCAGCCGGGCGTTTAATCGCTCGGCTTTTTCTATGCTTAAAAACAGGTGCTTGCTATGAAAGACCGTATAACAGTTTTTTCAATAGACATAACAATAAAGATAGTGCCGTTTGTAAAAGCGCGCCAAATAGATGAATGACGCGAAAGTACCCCGAGAATGACAACCCAACATACGTGTAGTACGTGATTTTGAAGCAAACCGATGTGTAGTGCAGTTCTTTATATAGCACAAAGGAACACAATAAATAGATGAAGAACAAGGAAGGCGCGGCTTGAAACAAAACCCAACGTACATTTAGTACGTGATTTTGAAGCAAGCCGCGCCTGACGCAGTTATTCGCTATTTAGTGTGTTCCTTGTCGATTTTGTCGATAACGCGGAGCACCACATCAAGCCCCAACCCCACGGTTTCTGCGGTGAAACGTTCGGGAACGTCGCGGAAGGTGTGATAATAATCGCTCATGACGGGATTCTGTGCGGCGAAAGTGATTGACTTGACGCCCGATTTTTGGAAAGGCGTAGAGTCGCAACCGCCGACGGGATTTGCGATATTGCCGGGATTTCCGATTCCGGCTTCTTTCATAGCTTCGATAAACATGTTTTCAAGCCCTTTGTCGAATTGCGGACAAAGCCAGGTGTCGCCGTGAATGACGGAGAAATGCTCGTGGTCGGCAATGGAGTCGACGTTTATCTGATACGCGTTGTCAAGCATGCCGTCGTGTTTGTGTTTGCGCACAAACACAAGCGAGCCGCGAAGTCCCGCTTCTTCCGCACCGACGTTGCAGTCGATAATGCGGCATTTTTTGGGCATCTTGTCGGGGTTTTCTTTGAAGTATTTGAGAACCTGATAGGAAATGGAAACGCCGGTTGCGTTGTCCATTGCGCCGGGAGACGCGATTTCTTCGGTCTTTTCGTTGTACATCGTAAGGAAGAACGCGCAAACGATTGTGAGCGGCGACGTGTATAGCACAATCTGCTCGATCACTCGATATGCATACATGGTGTTGATTAAGGTTTGAGCATCCAACGACACTCTACCATAATAAATGATCATGGAAACAACGAGTAGCATCACGCTGAATATGCTCACAAGTGCAACAGCAATCGCGCCGAGTGCAAGACGCAAAATTACGCCGACAAAGCCGAGCTTGTGTTGGGACACGCTGAGTTTGAGCGTCCAGCTCGTGTCGGTGTGGCCGGAAAGGAAAATCGTATAGTCGTATTTGCCGTCTTCGGGGAGAAGCTCCGCATAAGTGTTGCGAGATGTCTTATGCTTGAAACACCAGTCAAAACATGTGTGATACTTAAAAACGCTCACAACAAGCCAAATCCACACAAACAGCATGTACACGGTGGTGACAAAATGCATTGCCATCCCTGCAAATCCCGACATGCCTTGCAACATAGTCGCAATGATTGTCAGCGCGCAGCCGATGATACCTGCCCACCCCGCATACGGAAGACCGCCTATTGACGCATGCGGCGCAAAGACGAATTTTTCCGTGACGGGATTCAATCCTATCTCGCGCAATTTGTCCGCCATGTAGTCGTGATACTTGGTTTCGTTGTCGGAGCCCGGAAGTCTCGGTCCGATTTCGTTTGCGGCGTATTCAACCATTTCATAAGCTTCTTCGCCGTATTTTCTCAACTCTTCTCTCATAATTTTCTCCGATTCATTATTTAATTTATTTGTTTGCTACAAAAAATGCGGGCACGTAAAAAGGCGTACTCGCATTTTGAAACCGTGATTATTTGGTGATTTTTTCCATACCGCCCATATACTTGCGAAGCACTTCGGGGATGGTAACCGAACCGTCTGCATTTTGGAACTGTTCGACGATTGCGGGGATAAGGCGAGACGTTGCAAGTCCGCTACCGTTGAGTGTATGAACGTATTGCGGTTTGCCGGTCTTGGAGTCGCGGAAACGAGTGTTGTTTCTGCGCGCCTGATAATCGTTTGCGTTGGAAACGGACGAACACTCTTTGTAAATGCCCATGGACGGAATCCAAAGTTCGACGTCGTAAGTTCTTGCCATGGAAGCAGAGCAATCGCCTGCCGCGAGTTTGCTGACTCTGAAGTGCAAGCCGAGGCCTTCGACGAGTCTGGAAGCCTTATCTACGAGTTCTTCAAACGCTTCTTTGCTGTGGTCGGGATGAGCATATTGCACCATTTCGATTTTGTTGAATTGATGTCCGCGAATCATGCCGCGCTCTTCCGCTCTTGCACTGCCCGCTTCTTTTCTGAAGCAAGGAGAATATGCAAAGAATTTCATCGGAAGTTTGCTTTCGTCGATAATTTCGCCCGCGTACATATTGACGAGTGCGGTTTCTGCAGTCGGGAGCATGAAACGATTGCGCTTTCTGTCTTCGTCGCAGTCCAGCCAGTACACTTCGTCGCTGAATTTGGGGAATTGTCCCGCACCGAAGCCGCAGTTGTAACCGAGTTGGTAAGGCGGAAGGATAAATTCGTAACCGTCTTTGAGATGTTCGTCAACGAAGTAGTTGAGAAGCGCCCATTCGAGTCTTGCGCCCACGCCGCGATAAATCCAGAAGCCGTTTCCGGAAAGTTTTACGCCGCGTTCGTAGTCTATCATGCCGAGATCCGTGCAGATGTCGACGTGATTTTTGAGCGGAAAATCGAATTTGGGTTGTTCGCCTACCATTCTGATGACCTGATTGTTTTCTTTTTCACCCGGAAGAAGGTCGGGATCGGGGATGTTGGGCATGCCTGCAAGCGCGTCGTTGATGTTGCCGATGAGTTCGTTGATTTTTGCGTCTCCTGCAGCGATTTCGTCGCCGAGTTTTCTCATTTCGTCAAAGATAGGTTCAACGGGTTGTCCCGCTTTTTTGAGAACCGGGATTTGCGCCGAAACCTTGTTCTTTTGCGCTTTGAGTTGTTCTATCTCGGTGATTGTGGCTTTTCTTTCGTCGTCCCATGCGATGACGTCGGTAAAGTCTGCCTTATAGCCTTTTTTTGCAAGAGCGTCCACGACTTCTTGCGGATTGTTTCTGATTCTTATAAGATCCAACATAGTTTGCTCCGTTGACCTTTCGGTCTTGGTTTTTGGTTTTTTTATTTTTATGCGCTTACGGCGCAATTTGCAGTGTTATTCGATTACGCTATGATGTTTACGAGTCTGCCGGGAACGACGATAACTTTCTTCGGCGTGCCTTGAAGTTGGCCTTTGACCGCTTCGATTGCCGTTTTTTCGATTTCATCCTTGCTCGCTCCGCTCGGAACGGTGATTTTTGCTCTCATCTTGGAGTTGATTTGCACCGCAAGTTCGATCTCGTCAAGCACCATTGCAGACGGGTCGAATTTGGGATAGGGCTGATTGAACACGCTGTATTTCTCGCCGAGCATCTCCCAAAGCTCCTCTGCAAAGTGCGGCGCAAACGGCGCAATCAAAAGCACGAGATCCTTTGCGCAGTCCTTGTAGAACACGTTTTTCTTCTCGACGTTGGTCTCATAAGCGTAAATTGCGTTGACGTATTCCATAAGTCTTGCAACCGCCGTGTTGAAAGAGAACACGCCCAAATCGTTGGTGACGCACTTTATGGTGTTGTGGCGCACGCGGTTGAGTTCCTTCTCCGCCTTTCCGAGCGGCTTGTTGTCAAAGTTGACTTCATAGCACTTCTTGACGATGCGTTCGACACGATCGAAGAAACGGGAAATAGAATCGAGACCGTTGTCGTTCCACGGACCGCCTTCGACGTAGTTGAAGCCGAACATGAGATACACTCTGAAAATGTCCGCGCCGTATTTTGCGATACTATCGTCCGGAGATACGACGTTGCCGCGCGACTTTGACATCTTGTTGCCGTCAGGACCGAGAATCGTGCCTTGATGCACAAGCGACAAGAACGGCTCGTCAAAGTCAAGATAGCCCATATCTCTCAAAGCCTTGGTGAAGAATCTTGCGTACAAAAGGTGCATGCAAGCGTGCTCCGCACCGCCGATGTACTTGTCGACGGGAAGCATCTTGTCAATCCACTCTTTGTCAAACGGCGCATCGGCGTTGTGTGCGTCGGGGTATCTAAGGAAATACCAACTCGAACAAACGAACGTGTCGAGAGTGTCCGCGTCACGCTTTGCAGGTCTGCCGCAAACGGGGCAAGTGGTGTTGATAAACTCTTCGCATTTTTTGAGCGGCGATTCTCCGTCGGGCGTGAAGTTGACGCCCATAGGCAAACGCACGGGCAAATCTTTTTCGGGAACGGGAACGTCTCCGCAATGGTCACAGTGAATAATCGGGATAGGTGCGCCCCAATAGCGTTGACGGCTCACGAGCCAGTCACGCAAGCGGTAATTGGTTTTCAAGCCGCCCTTGCCTTCGCTTTCGAGTTTTTTGAGTATGGCTTTTTTGCCGTCTTCGCTTGAAAGACCGTCAAATTCTCCGCTATTGCAAAGTATACCGCTCTCGCAGAACGGAAGCGTATCGTCCACGCCGTCTTTGCCTTTGATGACGCGTTTGACGGGAAGTCCGAGTTTTTGCGCAAACACGAAGTCGCGCTCGTCGTGAGCGGCAACGCCCATAACCGCGCCCGTGCCGTAACTTGCGATGACGTAGTCCGCAACGAGAATGGGCACTTGCTCTCCGTTGATTGGGTTGATTGCGTATGCGCCGGTCATTACGCCGGTCTTTTCGCGAGTGGAAGAAAGTCTGTCGATTTCGGTGGCTTTCGCACTCTTTTCTTTGTATTCTTCAACCGCCGCCTTTTGCTCCTTTGTGACGACTTGATCGACGAGCGGGCTTTCGGGAGCGAGAACGACGTAGGTCACGCCGAATATGGTGTCCGCTCTTGTGGTGAACACTTTGAAGGACAAATCCTTGCCGACCACCTTGAACTCCACTTCTCCGCCGAAACTTCTTCCTATCCAGTTCTTTTGCATGAGTTTGGTCTTTTCGGGCCAATCGAGTTTGTCTATGCAATCGAGAAGTTCGTCCGCATACGCAGTGATCTTGAAGAACCATTGATTGAGATTCTTGTGAGTCACTTGCGAGCCGCATCTTTCGCACACGCCGCCTTGAGCCTGTTCGTTGGCAAGGACGGTGTTGCAGGAAGGACACCAGTTGACGGGTGCTTCCTTGCGATAGGCAAGACCGTGCTTGTAGAGTTGAAGGAACATCCATTGCGTCCACTTGTAGTAGTCGGGAAGACAAGTCTTTATCTCATAATCCCAGTCGTACATTGCGCCGATGCGTTTGAGTTGCGCTTCCATGGTGGCGATGTTCTTGAGAGTGCTTTCTTCGGGATGAATACCCGTCTTTATCGCGTAGTTTTCGGCAGGCAGACCGAACGCGTCAAAGCCCATGGGCTGAAACACTTCGTAGCCTTGCATACGTTTGAATCTGGCAAACGTGTCGGCAGGGCCGTAGTTGTACCAGTGTCCCGCGTGAAGTTTCGCGCCCGAAGGGTACGAGAACATCTCGAGACAGTAATACTTTTTGTCCACTCTCGAGCGGTCGAATTTGTAAAGGCCGGTTTCTTCCCAGACCTTTTGCCATTTGCTTTCGATTTGCTTATAATCCATAAGCGTCAAGCACTCCTAAGAAAATATAAAATAGTAATATTCAGTTTAATACCATATCCGTCCGTTGTCAAGCGGGCGCGCGCGCACTATACGCCGTTTTGCTCTATTTTTTTGTCGTTCTCTTTCGTTAGAACAGCTAAAAAGCGGCAAGAGAAAGAAAAAACGAAAATTTTTCATCCGCTTTTTCAATCGCTATTGAAGATGTAAAAGATTTTTGATATAATGATTTCATATTGCAGGAAAGGGGCAAAATATGAAAAAGCGAGTATCTATTCTCATTGCAGGCGTTTTAATCGCACTCGTTTGCATATCGCTTTCGGCGTGCGGCGAAAAGGGCGGAAACGAAACGTATTTCGTGAAAACGGACGGAGCGAAAATTCTCGGAAATGACAGAACTCCCATAGGCCTTTACGGCACGAATCTCGGCGGCTGGCTCGTTCAGGAAGAATGGCTCGTTCCGACGAACGTTGACGGCGACTACGGTCAAATCGACATGATGCTGACTCTCGCAAACAGATTCGGCATGGACGGTATGAACGAACTGCTTGACGTCTATATGGACAACTGGGTGACCGAACTCGATTTCAAACGCATTGCCGATATGGGACTCAACTGCGTGAGAATTCCCTTCACGTATCTCAACTTCACGGATGCGGTGTCATACGACGAAGAGAGCGAATCTTACGTTCGCACGCCTTTTGACAGGCTCGTCGTGGTGCAAGACTCCTTTGCCCGTCTCGACTGGGCACTCGATATGTGCGAAAAATACGGCTTGTACGCCATTCTCGATATGCACGGCGCAGTCGGCTCTCAAAGCGGAAACGACCACACCGGCGATATTTCTTTCAAAGACGGCGGACAGTTGTGGCTCGAAAACGAAATCGGCGAAACGTGCCGTCAAAAAACTCTTGAATTGTGGGTTGCGATTGCAAACCGCTACAAAGAGAGAAAATGCGTCGCAATGTACGACCTTCTCAACGAACCGGGGCTTAAAGTGGACGGCAATCAATCCACCGCACACGATATTTGTCTCGACTTTTTCGACGAACTGTACAAAGCAATCCGCGCGGTTGACGGCAATCACGCAATCTGCATGGAATCCTGCTGGACGCCTATGGAAATTCCCGCGCCGAGCAAATACGGTTGGGAAAACGTGATATATCAATATCACCACTACAACTGGGCGAGCAACGGCATAACCAACTCCGCATACTACTCGTTGCAACTTCTCATGAACAATCTCACGACCAAAGCGGGCAAATACAACGTGCCCGTGCTTATCGGCGAATTCAACGTTTGGGCGGATTCTCACCCCGACAAAGTCAAAGCAACGGGACGCACGTCGGTGCAAACGGAAGAAGAAGCGTGGGCAGGCGTCATCGAACTGTATTGCGCCGTCGGC
>ERZ780168.1473-NODE-1473-length-24292-cov-12.031027_pt1 | contig 24292 bp, 20 predicted proteins | sample MGYA00510981_ERZ780168 | MGnify/ENA primary metagenome ERZ780168 (study PRJEB29588, sample SAMEA2158769) | human gut metagenome | biome: human gut; feature: human-associated habitat; material: faeces | place: Denmark | collected 2008/2010 ...
GTAGATGTCGCAAGCGACCGCCGCAGGCGCGAGAATGTGCCAAGGCACATTCTTTATTCTGCGAGTAGCGGAAAAACCACAGCACATGATGGACAGACAGGAGGAACAGTTTTTATGTGGTCATATGACAGTGTATTTTATCAGATTTCAACATTGGGATTTTGCGGGGCACCAACAGAAAATGATGGTGTTCTGGCTCATCGGATAAAGAAAGTGGAAGACTGGATTCCGCATATGGTAAAGCTTGGAGTGGATGCAATATATTTCTGTCCGGTTTTTGAATCAGACCGTCACGGTTATGATACCAGGGATTATACAAAGTTAGATGTAAGACTTGGAACCAATGAGGACTTTAAAGAAGTATGTGGAAAATTACATGACAACAATATCAAAGTAGTGTTGGACGGAGTGTTTAACCATGTGGGAAGAGGCTTCTTTGCATTTCAGGATTTACTGAAAAACAGAGAGAATTCTCCATATAAGGACTGGTTCACAAATGTGAATTTTGGCTGGAATAATAATTATAACGACGGACTTTCCTATGAAGGCTGGGAAGGACATAATGAGCTGGTAAAACTGAATTTGCGGAATGAAGAAGTAATCCGGCATATCTTTTCAGCAGTAGAAGGATGGATAAAAGAATTTGATATTGACGGACTGCGTCTGGATGTTGCGTACAGTCTGGATATGGATTTTGTAAGAAGATTACGTCAGTTCGTAGATTCGAAAAAGGATGATTTTTATCTCCTGGGCGAGATGATTCATGGTGATTATAACCGTCTTTTGGATGAACAGAATATGTTGCATAGTGTAACAAATTATCAGGCATATAAGGGAATGTGGTCCAGCTTTAATGACCGCAACCTCTTTGAAATCAATTATACCCTGGAGCAGCATTTCTGCGGAATGTATCAGGGAAGGCATCTTTTGAATTTCCTGGATAATCATGATGTGAACCGTCTGGCAAGCACTTTAAAGGAAAAAGAACATCTTCCACTGGTATATGCAATGCTGTTTGCAATTCCTGGCATCCCATGTGTCTACTATGGAAGTGAATGGGCTGCAGAAGGAAAGAAAGAAAATGGTGGGGATGAAGCACTCCGTCCGTCTTTTGAAGCACCGGAATGGAATGAACTTACCGATTATATTTCCAGACTGGCGAAGGTTCATAAATCGGAAAAAACACTTTGCTATGGCAGCTACCGCAAGGTATTCTTAACAAACCGGCAGATTGTATTTGAGAGAAGCTTTGATGGTGAGCGGATTCTTGTAGCAATCAATCTGGAAGAGAATCCCTTCCATGCATCCTTTGATGCAGGAGCAGCAGAAGCAGTTGACCTGCTGACCGGAGAAAAAGCAGCATTTCAGGGTGGTCTTGATATGCCGGCATTTTCCGCAGCTTATTTAAAGATAACCGGATAAAAAGATAATACATAGGAATAAGAGATAAGAGCTATAAGGAGGAAGTGCAGTAATGGCAGAGAAACGTAAATCTTCAGAAAAAAATAATATAGGAAAGAAACTGGCGCTTGGATTAATTGCAGTAATTTCACTTCCGATTCTTCTGGTTGGACTTGCCGGAATTATCATAATGCATCTGGTACAGAATACAGCATTAAATGCAGGTGTGGGAACGATTATTTTAATTGTGGTTTTAGCGGTATTTGTGGCAGGTTCCCTGTGGCTTGCAGTAGCAATTGCCGGAAAACTGAAAGCAGTAATTGGCAGTATGGATAAGATTGCGGATGGAAGCCTTCAGTTAGAAGAACCAAAACATAATGAAAAAAATGATGAAATCAGCAAATTATTAGGCTCTGCCAATGATATGGTAAGAAGTTTTGCACAGATTGTGACCGGAATCCGTAGAGCCAGTAGGGAATTAAGCGAACTGTCTACGACATTCAGCCAGTCCTTTGACACTATGAATGAAGCGTTGGATCAGGTGAGCGGTGAAGTTGCTTCCATTACAGATAATACCGTTTCACAGGCAGAGAAAACACAGCATGTACAGCAGAAAGTAGCAGAAATCGGCAATGCCATTGAAGTAATTGCCAGCAATATTACACTTCTTTCAGACAGTGCATTAAAAATGAAAGACTGCAATGAATCAGCAGAGGTGATTATGCAGCAGCTGGTGGAAATCAGCAGACAGAACAGGCAGTCTATTGATGAAGTGCAGAGCCAGACAGACAGAACCAATCAGTCTGCCTTACAGATTCGTACTGCAACAGAGATTATTGCAGGAATTGCAAGCCAGACAAATCTGCTTGCTTTAAATGCAAGTATTGAAGCTGCACGGGCAGGAGAACAGGGAAAAGGATTTGCCGTAGTTGCAGAAGAAATCCGTACCTTGGCAGACCAGTCCAGAGAGTCTTCAGAGCAGATTAATAAAATTGTTAATGAACTGATTGATAATTCTAATGTCAGTGTAGAGATTACCGGAAAAGTATCAGAAGCATTTGAACAGCAGAATACAAAGATTCGTGAGACAGAGACAATCTTTACTGCCTTGAATCATGAAATTGAAAGTGTCAGCACTTCTATTCAGGGAATCAATTCAGAAGTCGGTGGCTTGAATGAACATAAGAGTGCCATTGAAGAGAAAATGGATTCGCTTGCTGCAGCAGCAGAGACAAATACAACAAGTGCCAGAGATACATCTGAGGCAATGAACGAGTTTGAAGCTTTGGTAGAAGAATGTAAGAATGCAACTGCCAGAATTACTTCTGTAGTAGCAGAACTGGATGAAAATATCCGTAAGTTTAACGTTTCTTCCATGAAAGAAGAAGTAGAGAAAAATATGATGTAATAAACGGTATACAATTGCAAAGAGAAGGGTATTCCACAGGCCGAAGGAGTGCATATGGAATACCCTTTTGTGTATCTTTAAGGAGATTAAAATGAAAACAGAGATTTATACGATACCAATACAGGATGCATTTGCAGAGGAAAGCGAATGTCCGGTCTGCAGAATGTATCAGAAATTAGAAGAAAATGCTATCAATTATACCATTGGACCGGGTGCAAGTTACATGGAGGGAGATATCCGGGAGCAGAGCGATGAACAGGGCTTCTGTCAGAAACATTTGGAAATGTTATATGAATATCCGAATAAATTAGGACTTGCCATGATGTTAAAGACCCATATGGATAAGACAGCTAAGGAGTTAAAAAAAGCAATGAAAGCACCACTGCCTCAGGCAGCCGTACTTTTCAAGAAAAAGAGCCAGCCAGTCCATCCGGTGATTACTTTTGTGGAAGAAAAAGAGAAAAAGTGCTTTGTGTGTGATTACATTAATCACAGCTTTACAAATTATATCAATACCATTTACTATTTATATGAAAAAGAAGAAGACTTCCGCAAACAGTTTGCAGCATCCAAAGGCTTTTGTGTAAATCATTATAAAGTTCTGTTTTCCGGTGCTCCGGAATATATGGGTAAGAAATACCTGAATGAATTTCTGATGACTTTAAATAAGACTTTTATTAACGGATATGAGAGGGTGCGGGATGATTTAGAATGGTTCATCTGTAAGAATGATTACCGTTATAAGGAGCAGCCTTGGAAAAATGCAAGGGATGCACTGCAGAGAGGACTGGTAAAGGCAGGAAGTATCATGGAGGCAGAAGAAAAGAAGGAATAGGTAGAAGTAATAAAAGAAAAGGGGATAGAAGAAGACGTAAGAGCAACAGGTAAATAAAAACAGGAAAGAGAGGTATTTATGACAAGCTATATTTTACTGGTAGCAGCAGTGATTTTATTGTGCCTGTCATTGAATAAAATGTCCAACAAACTGGGAATTCCAATGCTGTTGGCATATATTCTTCTTGGCATGATGTTTGGAACAGATGGAATTTTAAAGATTCCTTTTGATAATTTTACGATTGCCGAACAGATTTGTACGGTGTCCTTAATCTTTATCATGTTTTACGGTGGATTTGGAACCAACTGGAAACAGGCAAAACCGGTGGCTGGTAAAGCAGTATTATTATCAACAGTAGGTGTGATACTGACCGCAGTAACAACCGGAGCATTCTGTCATTTTATATTGAAAATGGATTTCTGGGAAAGTATGCTGATTGGCTCTGTAATCAGTTCTACGGATGCGGCATCGGTCTTTTCAATCCTTCGTTCCAGACGGCTGAATCTTAAGAACAATACTGCATCCATGTTGGAGGTGGAAAGTGGTAGTAATGACCCATGTTCTTATATGCTGACCGTAATTATATTAACAATAATGAGCGGAGAATTAAGTGGTTCTTCGCTGGTTGTCATGATATTCTCACAGATTACTTTTGGCATATTAGTGGGGGTAGTTGTGGCACTGGCAGCAGCATTCATTTTAAAAAAAGTGAATTTTGCAACGGATGGATTTGATACGATATTTGTATTCAGTATGGCGCTGGTATCCTACGCCGGAGCATCTATGATAAATGGAAATGGTTATCTGGCAGCATACATTGCCGGAATTATCCTTGGCAACACTCCACTTCATCACAAAAAATCACTGGTGCATTTCTTTGATGGAATCACCGGATTGATGCAGATGCTGATTTTCTTCCTGCTTGGTCTGCTGGCATATCCATCCCAGCTGCCGAAGATACTGCCGATTGCACTGGCAATTGCGGTATTTTTAACATTTGTGGCAAGGCCGGTTTCTGTATTTGCTATCTTGATGCCATTCCGCTGCCCGGTAAAGCAGCAGCTTCTGGTGTCCTGGGCGGGGCTTCGTGGAGCGGCATCCATAGTATTTGCAATTATGGCAACAGTAAGCCCGGCATATACGAAAAATGATTTGTTCCACATAGTTATTTTCATTGTCCTGTTCTCTATCAGTATTCAGGGTACACTGCTTGGACTGGTGGCAAAGAAGCTTGACATGATAGACGAAAATGGCAACGTCATGAAGACCTTCAGTGACTACTCCGATGAAATGCCGGTGGAGTTTGTTAAAATCAGCATCAAAGCAGGACATCCATGGGAGAACCGCAAGATAAAAGACCTTACTTCCCTGCCGGATTTATTACTGGTGCTGATTCTAAGAGGCGAGGAGCGTATCATTCCAAATGGCAACACGGTAGTGCTTGCCGGAGACAAGATTGTCTTAAGTGCTTTATCTCCGGAAGAAAATCTTGGCATCTGTCTGACAGAAATCCCAATCGAAAAAGACAGCAAGTGGATTGGAAAGCCATTATCCAGAATAAAACTGGGAGAAGAGAAGCTGGTTCTTGTTCTAAAGCGGAATGAGAAGGTTGTGATACCGAACGGAAATACTGTGATTCGTGAAAATGATGTGCTGGTAATCAGCCAGTTATAGATATGTTTTTTTGAATCTTGAAGAATAGCAGGAGTGTTCGCCGAAGTGCAGATGCATTTTAAGGGCTGTTAAGGGCACTTGGAATTTCGTTAGATATTAGGCAATGCCGGCACAAGGATGTGCCGGCAAGGTGCATAGGAACATGGATGTGACTTTGCACCGGTTGCCGGATATAAAAATGATTTTTCGAAATTCTTAGTGCCCTTTACAGCACTTAGACAGCATCTGTATTCGGTGAAGAGTACTGCTATTTTTAAAAATTTAAAGATATATGCAACAGAATGGAATTCAGCGACACTATATATATGAGACCGGTCAAAGGAAAGGACATAGGAAGGTATAGGGTGAGCATATGGAGCAGGAACTGCAGCTGGTGCGCAGGGCACAAAGTGGGGATACCGGTGCATTTGCACAATTATATGAAGGCGTTTATCAGGACTTGTATCGCTTTGCGTTATATGTGCTGAAGCATCCGCAGGATGCACAGGATGTGGTCAGCGATACCGTGACAGATGCATTTGCACAAATCGGGGAGCTTAGAAAGACAGAAGCGTTCCGGGCGTGGATATTCCGTATTTTAAGTAATAAGTGCAAACGGAAATTAAAAGAGTATGCGACCCGTCCGGAAGAGCTGACACCGGAGCTTTTAGAGCATCTGGGAAAATCCGGAATGGATGAGCATGCAGCAGTCCGGAGCCTGTTCTTTGAGCTGCCTTCCGAGGAACGAATGATTATCGCCATGCATTTATTCTGTGGGTATAGCAGTAAGGAAATCGGAAAACTGTTAGACCTTAACGAAAATACCGTCCGCTCAAAAGAGAGCCGGGGAATAAAGAAAATGGTGGAGAAATATTGGAAGTGAGAAACGGAAGATATGCAAAAAGTCTGGAAAACAACAGAAAATTCAGATGAGATGGAGGTGCCGGTATGAATGAACAGGAGATTTTAACCCAGTTAAGAAAAGCGGCGGAAGAGATAGAGATACCAGAGACTCTGAAACCGGAACAGATAGAAAAACAATTACAGGAACAGAAAGCAAAACAGCAGCAGGAAAATCAGCACTTGGAACCGAAAAAATCGAAGAAAATAATTCCATGGCGCAGACTTGGAAGTATGGTGGCAGTGCTGGCACTGGTAGTATGCAGCGGAATTTATATAACAGTGACCCGTTTCGATAAGAATTCCGGTACAGGGCAGACGGATTCCGTAGCAATGACAGATACGCAGCAGACTGTGGGAGAAGCAGGTGAAACAGGGTATGTGGATGTGGCAGCTCTTGGAACAATGTATCATCCTGCATCGGATTATAAGGAGGTATATCAGACTCTTCTTAAGGGGTATCAGCAGAACTGGATAGAAGAGGAAACAAGTGCAGAGACAAGCTATGCTGCATCGGGAGCAATGAATTCCGGCAGTGACAAATATTACTACAGTGATGGAACTGAGTACGGAAGTGCCGTTGCCGATTTGTCGGAGGGCAGCAAGGAAGGCGGAAAAGATTATTCTACGACAAATCTGCAGATGGAAGGTGTAGACGAGAGTGATATTGCTAAAATTGATGGCAGTTACATTTATACGGTAGAGGATAAATACATTGTTATAACGGATATCCAGGATGGAAAATTAGAAGAAGTAACACGATTTCTCCCGAAAGACTGTGGCGCAGCAGACCGGGTGATGGAAATTTATGTGGATGGAGACCAGCTGATTCTGGTTGTGCAGGGCTATGAGACATCCTTGGGCGAAAGCAGCAAAGCTGGCTCTGATAAGGAAAACTCAGATAAAGAAAGCTCAGATGAAGAAATTGCTGTATCAGATGCTTCTGAAGACAGTGCATTCTGCTATAAAATGAATGGAAAAAGCACCACACAGATTCAGGTATACAGTATCGTAGACCGCAGGAATCCGGAATTTGAAGGAAGATTAATCCAGGATGGTTATTATAATACTTCCCGGAAAATCGGAGATGTAGTCTATCTTTTTACACAGTATCATATGACATCCGATGTGGTGGGATATGTAGAAAAGGAATATACCTCAGTGATTCCGAAGGTAAATGGAGAAAAGGTTGCCGCCGGTGAAATTTATCTGCCGGAGTCATCAGGAGAAAGTGGTATACTGGTTTCTTCGCTGGATGTAAATAAGCCGGATAAAGTGCTGGACAGTAAGCTTGTAATCTCTGGATATGCCCAGACTTATATCAGCAAAGATGCCCTGTATTTATATGAGGAAGATTATGATGGAGCAATGATTACCAATATTGCAAAATTTGCACTGGATGAGGGCAGAATCAGTGGTGTGGCGGCAACGGCAGTAAGGGGTTATGTCAGAGATACCTTTGCAATCAATGCCAGTGATGGATATCTCAGGGTATTGACCACCGATTATAGTACAGAGGATGAGGTGAATGCACTTTATATTCTGGATGAGAACATGAAATTAACCGGACAGTTGACGGGCATTGCACCGGGAGAAGAAATCTATGCCGCCCGCTTTATGGGAAACACTGGTTACTTTGTAACCTACCGGAATACCGACCCGCTGTTTACCGTGGATTTATCAGACCCGGCAAAACCGGAAATTATCGGCGAACTCAAGGTGACCGGCTTCTCCGAATATCTGCATTTCTGGGATGATACACATTTGTTGGGCATCGGTTATGAATCTGATGAGAAGACCGGAAATATAGAAAACATTAAGCTTTCCATGTTTAATATAGAAAATCCGGGAGAAGTAACCGAAGAAGCAAAGCTTGTATTAAAGGATGTAGATTATAGCGAAGCATTATATGATTATAAGAGTGTCATCATTTCAAAGGATAAGAATTTAATCGGTCTGGTTTGTGAGGATTATAGCAGCAGCAGAACAAAGCAGACCTACCAGATATATTCCTATGAAAATGGAACCTTTAAGAAACAGGCAGAAATTCCGGGCATTAACGGAGTTAATTACGAGAATGTCCGTGGAATGTATAGTGGCAATGTATTTTACCTCTGGATTAATGATAACATTACATCCTATGACATGACCGATGGATTTAAAAAGATAAAGGAGCGGGAGTGATTCTTGCAAAACTTTCCCGATAGCTTTATAATGACAGTATATGTGCCGGGTGGTGGTATGAAAATATCATCACCCGGCAACTTATGCAGAATCGGTAACTGCGAAATGGGAAATGATAATAAGGATGTCTTACCGCTGCTTTGACTGGATACGCCTTTTGTACGCCTGTAGCGAATACTGCTCCAGCTGCAAGGGGCTCTAAGAATTTTGAAAAAGCTATTCTATATATGGCAAACGGTGCAAAGTCACATCCATGTTCCTCTGCACCTCGCTGGTACATCCTTGTACCAGCGTTGCCGGATTTTGCCAAAATTCTAAGAGCCCCTAACAGTCTGCGCAAATGTATTCGCCTACAGGCGAACAGAAGGCAGTATCTTGTCAAACATTGGGAAGACAGACTCTCATAAACAAAGACACACACGCGTCATTAGAATTACAACATTCTGTAGTATAAAGCAAATATTTGCGTCATAGGATGAATGCGTATATTTATCATTAAACATTTCGCAGCAGCCATAACAACAAGTGCAAGGGAGAACAAACATGCAATATAGAGAAAATCCGGGAAACAAAGACCAGCTGTCCATCTTAGGCTATGGCTGCCTGCGTTATTCTAAGAAAGGAACCGCAATCGACCAGGAAAAGGCAGAGCGGGAGATGGCAGCGGCAGTGGAAGCCGGGGTCAATTATTTTGATACCGCATATACTTACGGTGGAAGTGAAGCATGCCTGGGAAAGTTCCTGGCAAAAGGCTATCGTGATAAGGTAAAAATTGCCACCAAGCTGCCACATTATTATATTAAGGCAGAAGGTGATATGGAGCGGTATTTTAAGGAACAGTTAGAACGCCTTCAGACAGACCATGTGGAATATTATCTGATGCATATGCTGAATGATATTGCAGCATGGGGGCGGCTGACTGCACTTGGAATACAGGATTGGATTGCAGAGAAAAAGAAAAGCGGTCAGATTGGAAATATCGGATTTTCTTTCCATGGCGGAGCCACCCAGTTTAAGAAAATCATAGATTCTTACGACTGGGATTTCTGCCAGATACAGTATAATTATATGGATGAACATACCCAGGCGGGAACTGAAGGCTTAAAATATGCTGCAGCGAAGGGACTTCCGGTGATTATCATGGAGCCGCTGCGGGGCGGCAGGCTGGTGAATGCACTGCCAAAGGCTGCCAAAGCCATATTTGCATCTGCAGAACCACATCGTTCCCCGGCAGAATGGGGACTCCGCTGGATATGGAATCATCCGGAGGTGACAGTAGTGCTTTCCGGAATGAATGATATTGCACAGGTAGAGGAAAATGTAAGGATTGCATCGGATGCCACAGCAGATGCATTAACAGAGAAAGACTTGGAAATCTTTGAAAAAGTAAAGAAATCCATTAACCAGCATATGAAGGTACCTTGTACCGGCTGCGGCTACTGTATGCCATGCCCGCATGGAGTTGATATTCCGACCTGTTTTGCAGCATATAATACACGCTATACCGACAGCTTTTATTCCGGTATGAAGGCATATATTATGTGTACCACTTTAAAGACAAATCCGACCAACGCTTCAAAATGCCGTCAGTGCGGAAAATGTGAGAAACACTGCCCGCAGTCCATTGCCATCCGGCAGGAATTAAAACAGGTGGCAAAGAAGATGGAGAATCCGGTTTATAAGGTAGCAAGGGCGATTTCGAAGCGCATTGGAAAGTATTAGAAAAAATATTATGAAATTTTGTAAAAAATAAAGGAAATTTGAAGGTGGACACAGAATTATAATAGCAGAGGTCGAATGACGTCCTCATAATGGTAAAGATGATGGCAGTGCATTTACATCATGAAATGGTGATGTGACAGGAAGGGAGAAGATAAGGATATGACAATTCGGGAACGGATGGAGCGCATGGAGCATGAGATGTTAAGCCCTTATGCAGCATTAAGCGAGAATTCCAAAGGACGGGATTATCCGGAGGCACCTTGTGATATACGTCCCGTATACCAGAGAGACAGAGACCGTATTCTCCACTGTAAGGCATTCCGCCGTCTGAAGAATAAGACGCAGGTGTTCTTAACACCGAAGGGTGACCATTATCGTACCCGTATGTCGCATACCTTAGAGGTATCACAGAATGCCAGAACCATTGCAAAGGCACTGCGGCTGAATGAAGATCTGGTGGAAGCCATTGCATTAGGGCATGATTTGGGACATACGCCATTTGGTCATGCCGGAGAGCGGGTGCTAAATGAACTTTGCTCCGGTGGTTTTAAACATAATAAACAGAGCGTACGTATCGTAGAGAAATTGGAAAAAGGCGGACAGGGACTGAACCTGACCTGGGAAGTGCGGGATGGCATTTTAAATCATCAGACCAGTACGATGCCGCATACACTGGAAGGCAAAATCGTCCGTTTCTCCGATAAAATCGCCTATATTCATCATGATATCGATGATGCGGTGCGTGGAAAGATAATGGTGGAAGAAGATATTCCAATCGAGATACGGAAGGTATTGGGAAAGAATTCGGCAGACCGGCTGGATACACTGATTCATGATATTATTACCAACAGCATGGATAAGCCGGATATCATTATGTCCGATGAAATTTTCCAGGCAATGCAGGATTTACGGAAGTTCATGTTTGTAAGCGTATATACCAATCCCATTGCCAAAGGAGAAGAGACAAAGGCAGAAGGATTACTCAGCAAACTGTTTACATATTATATGGAACATCCGATGACGATGCCGGCACAGTATACCGATATGATTGCGGAAGGCGAAGAGGAAGAAAGGGTAGTATGTGATTATATCGCAGGAATGACCGACCAGTATGCAATTGCCAAATTCTCAGAATATTTTGTACCGAAGGCTTGGCAGGTGAATTAAGGAATGGCATATTATTCAGATGAATTAATAGAAGAAGTACGTTCCAGAAATGATATTGTAGATGTGATTTCCGGATATGTACGGTTGACAAAAAAAGGCAGCACGTATTTTGGACTGTGCCCCTTCCATAATGAAAAGACCGGTTCTTTTTCCGTATCACCGAATAAGCAGATGTATTACTGCTTTGGATGCGGAGCAGGCGGAAATGTATTTACCTTTCTGATGCAGTATGAGAACTTTTCATTCCCGGAAGCGATGGAGGCATTGGCAGAGCGTGCCGGAATCGAACTGCCGAAGCAGGAAATGAGTGCCCAGGCAAAGAAAGAAGCAGACAAACGCCAGATTCTGTTAGAGATTAACAAGGCAGCCGGCAAATATTATTATATGCTGTTGCGGAGCGAACACGGAAAACAGGCGTATGAATATTTTAAAAAGAGAGAATTATCGGATGCCACCATGCAGAAGTTTGGGCTTGGCTATTCGGATAAATACAGTGATGATTTGTACCGTTATTTAAGAAAACTTGGATATGATGATGCAATCTTAAAGGAATCCGGTCTTGTGTCCATTGACGAAGTCCGGGGCGGACATGATAAATTCTGGAATCGTGCCATGTTTCCGATTATGGATGTGCATAATAAAGTAATCGGATTTGGTGGACGAGTCATGGGGGATGGCGAACCGAAGTATCTGAATTCGCCGGAGACCAAAGTCTTTGATAAGAGCCGGAATCTGTATGCATTGAACTTTGCAAGACAGACCAAGAAACCGCAGATGCTCTTATGTGAAGGCTATATGGATGTAATTGCGCTGCATCAGGCAGGCTTTGACAATGCAGTGGCATCCTTAGGAACCGCGTTTACCAGTGGACATGCCAGTCTGCTGAAACGATATACGAAGGAGGTTTATCTTACCTTCGACAGCGACGGTGCCGGAATTAAGGCGGCACTTCGTGCAATCCCGATTTTAAAAGAAGTAGGGCTGACAGCCAAAGTCATCAACATGAAGCCGTACAAAGACCCGGATGAATTCATCAAGGCACTTGGAGCGGAAGAATACCAGAAGCGGATTGATGCGGCAGAAAACAGCTTTATGTTTGAAATCAGGATTTTAGAGCAGAAATATGATATGAAGGACCCGGAAGGAAAGACCGCATTCCAGACAGAAGTGGCAAAGAAACTGCTTGATTTTACCACGGAACTGGAACGGAACAATTATATGGAAGCCGTGGCGGATAAATATCATATGAGCTTTGAAGCACTCCGGAATCTGGTAAACCAGCTGGGCACCCAGGGAGGACTTGTAAAAGAGCGGACACCGCTTAAGAGTGGGCTGAATGAGAAGAAGCATAAGAAAGAGGACGGCATGAAGCAGTCCCAGAAATTGCTTTTGACCTGGCTCATAGAATATGATAATCTGTACGATAAAATCAAAGATATCATTACACCGGAAGATTTTACGGAAGACATTTTTCGTAAAGTGGCAGAGCTTCTCTACGAGCAGAAGAAGTCGGGTACTGTCAATCCGGCACAGATTATCAGTTTATTTGCAGAAGAAGAGGAACAGCGGGAAGTTGCAGAGCTCTTCCATGCGAGAATCCATGAAGTGGATTCTGCTGCAGAGCGGGATAAGGCGTTAAAAGAGACGATTCTGCGGGTGAAGGATAATAGCATCTCCTATCGTTCGGCGCACTTAGAACCTACGGATATGCAGGGCTTGCAACAGCTTGTGGCAGATAAGAGAACCTTGCAGAATATGGAGAAAATGCATATTTCTATAGATTGAGGACAAAATACTATTTAGTCCCGTTTATATGACGAATCATGAGAGGATGAACAAGAAAATGGATGAAAAGATGGAAAAGACTACGAAAAAGACAACAAAAGCTGCAAAAAGTGCTCCGGCAGCAAAAGACGAAAAGATGAGCATTGAGGAGAAAAAAGCAAAATTGCAGGAAAAACTCCAGGAACTCCTTGCACTGGCAAAGAAGAAAAAGAACAGCCTTGAGTATCAGGAAATCAGCGAGTTCTTCAAGGACATGGAACTGGATGCAGATGAGTTTGAGAAAATCCTAGACTTCCTTGAGACCAATAACATTGATGTGCTTCGAATCATGGATGATGACGATATCGATGACGATATTATCTTAGATGACGAAGACGAGGTAGAGGTAGAAAAGATTGATTTATCGGTACCGGACGGCGTATCCATTGAGGATCCGGTCCGTATGTATTTAAAGGAAATCGGTAAAGTACCTCTTTTAAGTGCAGAAGAAGAAATCGAGCTGGCAAAGAGAATGGAATTAGGAGACCAGGAAGCAAAGAAACGTCTGGCAGAAGCCAACCTTCGTCTGGTGGTAAGTATTGCAAAACGTTATGTAGGACGTGGTATGTTATTCTTAGACCTGATTCAGGAAGGTAACTTAGGTCTGATTAAAGCCGTTGAGAAATTCGATTACCGGAAAGGCTATAAGTTTTCTACCTATGCAACATGGTGGATTCGTCAGGCAATCACAAGAGCCATTGCAGACCAGGCAAGAACCATCCGTATCCCGGTTCATATGGTTGAGACCATCAACAAACTGATCCGCGTTTCCAGACAGTTACTGCAGGAGTTGGGACGTGAACCGACCCCGGAAGAGATTGCAGCAGAAATGAATATGCCGGTAGACCGTGTACGTGAAATCTTAAAGATTTCCCAGGAACCGGTTTCTTTAGAGACCCCGATCGGTGAAGAGGAAGATTCCCATTTGGGAGACTTCATTCAGGATGATAATGTACCGGTACCTGCTGATGCAGCAGCATTTACCCTGTTAAAAGAGCAGTTAGAGGAAGTGCTTGGAACACTGACCGAGCGGGAGCAGAAGGTATTAACCCTTCGTTTTGGTCTGGAAGATGGACGTGCCCGTACACTGGAAGAAGTTGGAAAAGAATTCAATGTAACCAGGGAGCGTATCCGTCAGATTGAAGCAAAGGCACTCCGTAAACTGCGTCATCCAAGCAGAAGCCGCAAATTAAAGGACTATCTGGAGTAATATATGAATAAACTTTCAAAAAGAATGCAGGCAGTTGCAGCATTGGTTCAGAATACCACCTGCCTTGCAGATGTAGGATGTGACCATGGTTATGTTCCGATTTATCTGATTCAGTCAGAATGTATTGGGCATGCCATTGCAATGGATGTGAACCGGGGACCGCTTCTTCGGGCAGAGGAGCATATCCGGGAAGTTCATTTAGAAGATTACATAGAAACCAGATTGTCCGATGGACTTACGGCACTGGCTCCATCTGAAGCCGATGGCGTGGTAATCGCCGGAATGGGTGGAGCGTTGACGAAACGGATTCTTGCAGAGCATCCGGAAGTCTGGAAGAAGATGAATAATCTTGTGTTACAGCCACAGTCTGAAATAGAAGAGGTACGCCGTTATATTTATGCGGAAGGCTTTCACATTGAAGAAGAAGATATGGTGGAAGAAGAAGGCAAATATTACGTGATGTTAAGATGTGTACCGGGAAAAGCAGCACCGTTGACGGATGTTGCTTTTCGTTATGGTGGATATTTATTACAGACAAAAAATGAAATATTAAAACAATATTTAATAAAACAGAGACGACAGTTCTCGGAAATCTTAAAGAAAATTGAAATCCAGAAGCTTATGCCGGAGCAAACTGTATTGCAGAAACCAGAATTGCTGCAACAATCTGCAACGCAACAGGATGAATTGCAGCAGAAAGAAGATGGCAGTACAAGACGCTTTGAACGGCAGAAAGAACTGCAAGAGAAACTTGCAATGATAGAAGAAGCAGAGCGTATCATGGGAGAAAATATATGAAGTGTGAACAGATACGGGAAATATTAGAGACACTTGCTCCTGTAGCAATGGCCTGTGAATGGGATAATCCGGGATTTCAGGTCTGCAGATGGGAGAAAGAGATAAACAGTATCTATCTGGCGGTGGATGCAACCGATGAAGTAATTGCGGAAGCAAAAGAACTTAAGGCTGATATGATACTGACGCATCATCCGTTAATCTTTGGTGGAATAAAAAATATTCTTACCAGTGATTTTATCGGCAGAAGAATTTACGGACTGGCACAGCAGGATATGGTTTACTGTGCGATGCATACGAATTTTGATATCTGCGTCATGGCGGACCTTGCATCAGATTACCTGGAACTAATGGAGACAGAACCATTGGAAGTAACCGGGGAGTGGCAGGGAAAATCCTGTGGTATCGGCAAAGTGGGAATGCTGCCAGAGGTGATAAGCCTAGGGGATTGCGGCAGGATTGTAAAAAGCCGGTTTCAGACAGAAGCGGTAAAAGTATTTGGTGATACCAGCCGCATGGTACAGCGTGCAGCAATTTGTCCCGGCTCCGGAAAGAGTGAAGTGGATGAAGCGATTGCAAAGGGTGCCCAGGTGTTGATAACAGGAGATATTGACCACCATACGGGAATCGACGCAGCAGCCAAAGGCTTAAGTATCTTAGATGCAGGACATTATGGATTGGAGCATATTTTTGTAACCTATATGGCAGAATATTTCAAGGAGAGATTACCGGAACTGAACATATACAGCCAGAAGTTACAATCTCCGTTTTCCTATATTGTATAAATAGTAATCAAAGAAATGGGGGACTACTATGGGAGAAGTTAAATGTAGAATTAATATTCATGGAAACGTAAGGGAGTATGTGCCGGAAACCACATACAAGCAGCTTGCCAAGGAATATCAGAAACAGTTTCCGGATGATATTGTCCTGGTGCTGGTGAACAACCGCCTGCGGGAGCTGCGTGAAAAGGCAGAATCAGGAAATCTTACCTTTATTACAACGGCAGACAAGGATGGCAGGAAAGCATACCGGAGAAGTACGGCGCTGCTGATGCAGAAGGCAGTGCATAATCTTTATGGGGAAGAAAAGATTACGGTCCGCATCATGCATTCCATTGCCCAGGGATATTATTGCGAACTGAAGAGGAATGAGGAAAAGAACGGAGCATCAGAGCAGGCAGAATGGGTAGCTGTCGATGAACAGATGTTAAGGGATTTAAAGCAGGAGATGCAGCGTCTGGTAGAAGCCGATTTTCCGATTGAAAAGCACAGTCTGCCGACGGCAGATGCAGTAGAACTCTTCCGGAGACTGGGAATGACCGATAAAGAAAGACTGTTCCGCTACCGGAGAAGCTCAAGGGTCAATATCTATGAGCTGGATCATTACAAAGATTATTTCTATGGATACATGGTGCCGTCTACCGGTTATCTGAAATATTTTGACCTGACATTATATAAAGAAGGGTTTATGCTGCTCTTTCCGGGAAAAGATACCAGGACGGTGGATATTTTTGTTCCATCGGATAAACTGTACCTGACACTGGAAGAAGCGTCAGAGTGGGGACATACCATGGGAGTAGGAACCATAGGAGCTTTGAATGATGCAGTTTCTGCCGGCAGAATACAGGAAATTATTCTGATACAGGAAGCCCTGATGGAACAGAAAATAGGACAGCTGGCAGAGCAGATTAAAGAGGGACATCATAAGAAATTCATTATGATAGCAGGTCCGTCCTCTTCCGGAAAGACAACGTTTTCCCACAGGTTGTCCATACAGCTTGCCGCCCATGGCATGAAACCGCATCCGGTTCCGCTGGATGATTTTTATGTAGACCGGGATAAGACACCGAAAGATGCAGATGGAAAACTGGATTTCGAATGCCTGGAGGCATTGGATATTGACCGTTTTAATAATGATATGACAAGTCTTTTAAATGGAGATCCAACGGAATTGCCGGTATTTAATTTTAAAACCGGAAAGCGGGAAGAAAAAGGCAGAATGATGCAGCTTGGAGAGGAAGATGTACTTGTTATTGAAGGCATCCATGGACTGAATGACAGGCTTTCCTACTCTCTGCCGCAGGAAAGCAAATTCCGTATTTATATCAGTGCGCTGACCCAGCTGGATATTGATGAACATAACTGCCTGCCGACGACAGATGGCAGACTGATCCGGAGAATTGTAAGGGACGCAAGAACCAGGTCTACATCAGCGAGGGAGACCATTGCCATGTGGGATTCGGTAAGGCGGGGAGAAGAAAAAAATATCTTCCCATTTCAGGAAGGTGCAGATGTAATGTTTAATTCAGCTTTAATTTATGAACTTGCTGTGCTGAAACAGTATGCAGAGCCATTGTTGTTTGCAATTGAACGGGACTGCCCGGAGTATCTTGAAGCGAAGCGGCTGCTGAAGTTCTTAGATTATTTCCTTCCGGTACCGGCGGATAATATCAATAATAATTCGATTATCCGTGAGTTTATTGGTGGAAGCTGTTTTAATGTCTGATATAGAAACAATATGAGGGATAGACCGTGTTTCTTGTGCAAAAGAGACATTTGTCTATCCCTGAATTTTACTTAAAAACACAAAAAATAGATAAAAATTACGAAAAAAAGCGAATAAAAATAGAAATTTTGTTGAAAAGCATATAAAGAATGGCTATAATAAAATAATGATGATTTTTGTCAGTATTCCATTTACTGCGACTTTCTGCAATGAATATAATTACCGCGTTACCAATTCTATACTTATAAGAACAACGGAAAACAAATATCTTATGACCCATATTGTAATGACTTTTATTCTATCGGTTATAACAGCATTTTTGGGAATAATGCTTTGTATTGCGACAATGTCTTTAAAGTATCCTTTCTTTGTTTATGACATGTCCTTTGATGGGTGGGCAATTGAATCTTTATGCATTAATGGGCATGAGTATCTTTACCTGTTTATTAAAGTATTGCTTCGCTCTATAAGTCTTGCTGCATGGAGTATATCAGGACTCGCAATATCGGCGGCATTTGTTAATCCGTTCGTTGCTGTTATATCACCGTTGATATTTTCGTATATAATAGAGCTTTTTACAGTAAATACAAAATCAGGCAAACGGGTTATTCCTGATCTGTACAGGCTTTCGCAGGGCTATACAAACGTATCTGAAAGCTGGATCGTATCCTGCGGTTATATAATACTTGTGTTTTTAATATTAGCCGTGATTTTCTCGTTGGTATTTATATTTCTGGCAAAGAGGAGGCTAAGAAATGAGTTTAGTTAAACAGGTATTTGCAGTTCTTCGGCAGAGTTTCCGTAAATGGACAACCGATTACAGAATATGGACTATCTTTATACTTATTTTTATTATGATAAAATTCTCAAATTGATTATTCAGCTGCTTCTTCTGTTTCTGCAGCTTCTTCAGCTACTGCTTCTTCTGCACCCTGATTTGCTTCGATAACAGCGTCTGCCATCTTGGAAGTGATCAGTTTAACGGCTCTGATTGCATCGTCGTTACCAGGAATGATGTAATCCAGCTCTTCGGGATCGCAGTTGGTGTCGCCGATACCGATCAGTGTGATGCCCAGTGCATGAGCTTCCTGTACACAGATCTTTTCCTTCTTAGGGTCAACAACGAAGATTGCATCCGGGATTCTGGTCATGTTCTTGATACCGCCCAGGTTCTTCTCCAGCTTTTCCCATTCCTTCTTCAGCTGGATAACTTCTTTCTTAGGCAGAACATCGAAGGTACCGTCTTCGGACATGGTCTCGATTGCTTTCAGTCTCTCGATTCTGCTTCTGATGGTCTTGAAGTTGGTCAGCATGCCGCCCAGCCATCTCTCATTTACAAAATACATACCGCAGCGCTCAGCCTCGGTCTTAACAGCGTCCTGTGCCTGCTTCTTGGTGCCGACGAACAGGATGGTGCCGCCCTGTGCTGCGATCTCAAATACTGCCTTGTAAGCTTCGTCCACTTTGCCTACAGACTTCTGCAGGTCGATGATGTGGATACCGTTTCTCTCGGTGAAGATATAAGGAGCCATTTTAGGGTTCCATCTTCTGGTCTGATGTCCGAAATGAACACCTGCTTCAAGTAACTGTTTCATAGAAATAACGCTCATTGTTCTTACCTCCATTGGTTTTTTCCTCTGTGCCTTTTTAGAAACATCCTGTAAAGCTCAATTCACAGGATCCACCATTTCCACCCGCCAGCCATCCAAAGCGTTAAAGGACACCGGTGACGGAACCAGACACATGTTTTATGGTCACAACATTGTAATTTTATCATAAATGCTGATAACTTGCAAGACTATTATTTACTTCTTTTCCTTCATTTTGCGGATTTCCTCATAGGCAAATTCGTTGCAGACCTTGATATAAGTGCCTTTCATGCCGGAGGAACGGGATTCGATGATTCCCGCGCTCTCAAATTTGCGCAGCGCGTTGACGATAACGGAACGGGTAATGCCCGCCTGATCCGCAATTTTACTTGCGACCAGAATGCCTTCCGTCCCATGCAGCTCCTGAAAGATCAGGCTGATCGCTTCCAGTTCGGAATAGGATAAGGTTCCGAGTGCGGCGTGTACCACTGCGATTTTGCGGTCTTCCTCCGCACTCTCCTCGGTCACAGCCCGCAGCATTTCCAGTCCCACCACCGTGGAGCCGTATTCGCACAGAATGATATCGTCGATCGTATAGCTTTGCCCCCTGCGGTATAAAAACAGCGTGCCGAGGCGTTCCCCTGCGATCTCGATCGGTGTCACGATCGCGGAAAATTCCTCGTCCTCTTCGCCATCAAAGCCCAGCGTTGCAAGGCTTGCGTTTTCTTTGGTGGACAAAATTGAAAGCATTCTCTCATTCAGCAAAGGATCAAGAAAGCTTCCGACGTTACAGCCGGAAAGCTCCCGGATTGCACCGCCGTCCTTGCCGGAAATGCCCAGTACTTTTCCTTTTCGGCTGATCACCAGCACGTTTGACTGCAGCGCATCCTGCATCACCTTGCAGATATCGTTAAAAACAACTTTGCTGGAATGGCTGTTATGCAACAGCTTCCCGATCTTTCTTGTCTTATCCAGCAGCTGAATCCCGCTCATCTTTTCTGTTCCTCCACAAATTTATCCCTGGCCGTTTTCTTCTTTTTCCTTCTCTTTGACAAAACCGCAGCCCTCCTTCGAGCATACGAGTTTGTTGCCCTTTTCCAGAAGAATGGAGCCACAGACCGGGCACTTTTCATTGGAAGGCCTCTGCCATACCATGAAATCGCACTCCGGGTTGCCGATACAGCCATAGTATTTTCTGCCCTTCTGTGTCTTTTTCAGGACGATATCCTTGCCACACTTGGGGCATGCTACGCCGATTTTTTCGTAATAAGGTTTGGTATTGCGGCATTCCGGAAAGCCCGGACATGCCAGGAATCTGCCGTGAGGTCCGTATTTGATGACCATGCGCCGTCCGCACAGCTCGCAAACCTCATCTGATTCCTCGTCTCCCACCTTGACCTCTTCCAGTTCCTTCTCCGCGTTCTGCACAGCCTCCTCCAGATCGGGATAGAAATTGGAAACAATTGTCTTCCAGTCTACGGTTCCTTCGGAAACGCCATCCAAAAGTGCTTCCATATTCGCTGTAAAGTTGACGTCCACAATGGTCGGGAACGCCTCCTTCATCATCTTATTGACAACCTCTCCCAGCTCCGTCACATACAGGTTCTTGTTTTCTTTAATGACATAATGACGTGCAAGGATCGTCGTGATCGTCGGTGCATAGGTACTGGGACGACCGATACCCAGTTCTTCCAGCGTCCGGACAAGGGACGCTTCTGTATAATGTGCGGGAGGCTGGGTAAAATGCTGCTCCCCGTCAAATTCCTTTAAGGACAGCTTCGTATCCTTGTCGATGCTTTTTGCGAGGGTGCGGTTTTCTGCCTTATCCTCGTCGTCCATCGTGTATACACTCATGAAACCGTCAAAGATCACCTTACTGGCCGCAACCGTAAAACGATGTCCGTTGCCGTCAATCTTCACAGAGGTTGTCTCGTACTTGGCAGGCGTCATACGGCTTGCCATAAAACGCTTCCAGATCAGCTGATAGAGACGAAATTGATCCCTGCTTAAGGATTCTTTGATTTCCAAAGGGGTCCGTGCAACATCCGTCGGACGGATCGCTTCGTGGGCATCCTGAATTTTCTGTCCGCCCTTTTTCACGGTGCCTTCTCCGGCATACTGTTCGCCGTATTTCTCAGTAATATAGCTGCGCGCCATGTTTTCCGCCTCTTCGGAAACACGCGTGGAATCGGTTCTTAAATAGGTGATGATACCGACTGTACCATTTCCCTTGATATCTACACCTTCATACAGCTGCTGCGCCAGACGCATGGTTTTCTGTGTGGAAAAATTCAGCACCTTACTGGCTTCCTGCTGCAGGGTAGAGGTGGTAAAGGGAAGCGGAGCCTTCTTGATGCGCTCGCCCTTTTTGACGTCGCTCACCTGAAACTCTGCCTTTTCGCAATCCTTTTTGACTGCTTCTACTTCCGCTGCGGTTTTTAAAATACGCTTGGTATCCTGCTCCCCGTAATATTTGGCTATCAGGGGTTTTCTTTCCCCTGGAATCTGGAATGCTGCATCAAGGGTCCAGTATTCCTCCGGAATAAACGCATTGATCTCTTCTTCGCGATCACAGATAATGCGCAGGGCAACAGACTGCACACGCCCGGCGGAAAGTCCCCGCTTCACCTTTGCCCACAAAAGCGGGGAGATCCGATAGCCAACCATACGGTCCAGCATCCGGCGCGCCTGCTGCGCATCCACTAAATTCATATCGATTTCTCTCGCATGCTTTAACGATTCCTTCACTGCTGTCTTCGTGATCTCGTTAAAGGTAATACGGTACACCTTTTTGCCGGAGAGCTTGAGCGCTTCCATCAGATGCCAGGAAATCGCCTCTCCCTCCCGGTCCGGGTCGGTTGCGAGATAGATTTTTTCTGCTTTTTTGACCTCTTTGCGGAGGTTCGCCAGGATGTCACCCTTGCCGCGGATCGTGATATACTTCGGTTCGTAATCATGCTCCACATCAATGCCGAACTGGCTCTTGGGAAAGTCACGCACATGCCCGTTACTGGCTGCTACCTCATAGTTCGCCCCCAAGAACTTCTTGATCGTTTTGACTTTGGCCGGTGACTCCACGATCACTAAATATTTTGCCATATTTGATATCCCCAATTTTCATTACTGCTATTACGCACATTTCTGGTCCTGTGCAGTGATCGTGAACCACTATACACCATATCATCCGTCATTGCAAGCAAAAGTTTTCCTGTAATATCGCCCCATTACGCTTCCTGCAGCGCCCTCCAGCTCCAGAAAAACAAGCTCCTGCATCAGCATCTGCACATTTATGGATATCTTCTGTCTCACAAGGGTATCCGCAATTTCGTCCATGCTCTGCGGCATTGTATCCAGCGCCTGCCAGATCGTTTTGCGCAGAGGCGGCCAGGAGGATGAGGCGGTAGAGCTGAGAGCGTCTGTCACAGGGCACAGCATTTTGTCGGCAATCACACCGGCAGCCTTGGCAGCGTTCGGGCGTTCTGCCTGGGCTAAGGAAAACGCTTCGTCTCTACCTGCGTGCGGTACGCTGCCCTGCAGTTCCTGCAGCAGCTGTGCCACACTCACCGCGATACCTGCGCCATTTCCGATCAATCGGTTGCAGCCGCGACTACAGGTATCCGTAATGCGTCCCGGCACAGCAAACACATCCTTTCCCTGTTCCAGCGCCATATCTACGGTGATCAGCGTCTTTGCTGTATCCCTTGCCGCATATGTGTCTGCGCGAATGTCTTTCAAAGGAAAAAACCTGGTGACCCTGATGTTCGCATCGACGCTTTTCATTCCTTCAATCTCCATCAGCTTTCCGATTTACCGACTGCTTTCCGACATCGGACTCAAGGACACGCTGACCGGCGTTATCTTTGTATATGCAAGTCTTGGCATCGCCGTCACGTTCTTTATCCTACGCAGTTACTTCCTCTCCATTCCGAAGGAAATGGAGGAGGCTGCCATGATGGACGGCTGTGGTTATATCAGCACATATTTCCGTATTATTGTCCCAATTGCGAGACCCGGTCTTGCAACGGCGGCGATTATGGCGTTTTTGAATAACTGGAACGAATATTACTTTGCATCCATTTTGCTCAAGTCGAAGGAAAACATGACGCTCCCCGCGCTGCTTGGACAATTTACTACGGCGTATTCCAAGAATCTGAACGGAATGTTTTCGGCGATCATCCTGATCGTCCTGCCTACCATCGTCATCTTCTGCCTGCTGTCTGAAACGTTTGTCAAGTCGCTGACGGCAGGTGCCGTGAAAGGATAGTCTATGACAGGAAGAGAAACACGAACACAGTGGTTCACCGAAGCACGTTTCGGTATGTTCATTCATTGGGGCCTTTATGCGATCCCCGGGCGCGGCGAGTGGTACATGAGCGAGGCAAAGATCCCTGCCGAGCAGTACGAGCGCTATACGCAGGAGTTTACGACAAAGGCTTATGACCCCAGAGATTGGGCGCGGCGCGCAAAACGGGCGGGTATGCAGTATGTCGTGCTGACCGCCAAGCATCATGACGGTTTTTGCTTATTTGACTCCAAGCTGACGGACTATAAAAGCACAAATGCGCCCTGCGGACGCGATCTGGTGCGGGAATTTGTGGACGCAGTACGCGCAGAGGGGCTTCGCGTGGGGCTGTATTATTCTCTGATCGACTGGCATCATCCGGACTACCCAAAGTACAAGGACATCAACCATCCCATGCGCGGAAACCCGATGTATCTGAATGAAAAAATCGACTTTGATCGCTACCTGATCTATATGCACGGGCAGATCGAGGAGTTGGTCACGAATTATGGGAAGATCGACATTCTCTGGTTCGACTATGCCTATGACGAGCTGCGCGGTGAGGCGTGGAGAGCGACGGAGCTGGTGCGGATGGTTCGCCACCATCAGCCGGATGTCATTATCGATAACCGGCTGGAAACGAGCGGCGAGGGCTTTGGCAGCCTTGTTACGGAGCAGCCCGCGTATTACAGCGGTGATTTTGTAAGTCCCGAGCAAATCCTGCCGCCAGAGGGTATCCGCAACGTCTGCGGTGAGCGCGTTCCTTGGGAGCTTTGCACGACCATGAACAACAACTGGGGCTATAACCCCTACG
>ERZ780168.1477-NODE-1477-length-24273-cov-6.737055_pt1 | contig 24273 bp, 20 predicted proteins | sample MGYA00510981_ERZ780168 | MGnify/ENA primary metagenome ERZ780168 (study PRJEB29588, sample SAMEA2158769) | human gut metagenome | biome: human gut; feature: human-associated habitat; material: faeces | place: Denmark | collected 2008/2010 ...
CGATATTTTTGCCGGACAATGCCGGACATAAGGCGCGGGGCGCGGAGTTCCCGGGACAGCTCACGCCCCGGCGTATGCCCCTCCCGCGGGAATCTATTTCTTGTCCTGGATGGCGTCGATGGCGTCGATCACGGCTCCCCGGAAACGCTTGCGCTCCAGCTCCGCCACACCGACGATGGTCGTGCCGCCGGGCGAGCAGACGGCATCCTTCATCACGGCGGGATGCTGCCCCGTGGCGAGTTGCAGCTTTCCCGTACCGACGACCATCTGGCTGGCCATGCGGTAGGCATCGGCACGCACGATGCCGTGCTTGACGGCAGCGTCGGCCAGCGCCTCGATGAACATCGCCACGAAGGCCGGGCCGCAACCGCAGACCGTCCCCGCAATGCCGAGCTGGGCGGTATCCACCGTCACCACGAGCCCCACATGCGACAGCAACGCCTGCACCGACTGCCACTCGGCTTCGGACAGCGAATGGCGACGTTCGCAGACGACGATACCCTCGCAGACCGCCACGGGCGTATTGGGAATCGTGCTGAGGTGATGCGTCCCGGGCGCGAGGATCTCCTCGTAGCGGTCGAACGTCATCCCGGCGGCTACCGAGACGACGACCTTGCCTGCCAGCATCCCTTTGACGGGGGCCAGCACGGCTTCGACCTGGTACGGTTTCACCGCCACGACCACCACGTCGGCGAACCCCGCGACTCCTGCGGCATCGTCGAAAGCGAGGAACCCGTGGGGTTTCGTATTACGGTGCAGCTTCGCCCGGTCGCGGGCGCATGCGCCGATCTGCCCGGGCTGCAAGGCCCCCGATGCGGCAAGTCCCGCGGCCAGGGCCTGCGCCATGTTTCCGAATCCGATAAATCCTACCTTCATATCATCATTGTTTGGAATAATCTCTCTCCCCGAATATCAACGACCCGACGCGCACCATCGTCGAGCCGCACTCGACGGCAATGGGGTAGTCGTGCGACATGCCCATCGACAGGGTGTTGAACCGCGCCCCGAAATTGGGCTGCAACAGGTCGAAACAGCGTTTCAGTTCCCTGAAATCGCGGCGTATCACCTCCCCGTCGTCGGTATTGGTCGCAATGCCCATCACGCCGCGTACGCAGATGTTCGGCATCTGCGCGAACGGCGCCGTGCGGAGGTAGTGCATCAGGTCGTCCAGTTCCCAGCCCGATTTGCTCTCCTCGTCGGCGACGCGGATTTCGAGCAGTATCTCGATCGTGCGGCCGCATTTGGCGGCTTCGCGCTGGATAGTCCCGGCCAGCCGCGCGCTGTCGACCGAATGGATCAGCGACACGAACGGGGCGATATACTTCACCTTGTTGGTCTGCAGGTGGCCGATCATGTGCCACTCGATATCCTTGGGCAGCACGTCGTATTTTTCACGCAGCTCCTGCGGACGGCTCTCGCCGAAAATGCGGTGCCCGGCATCGTAGGCCTCGCGGATCGCCCCGGCGGGGTGGGTCTTCGACACGGCGACCAGCGTGACATCCTCGGGCAGCGTGCCGCGCACGAAGGACAATTGGTATGCTATCGACATAATCTGTTCTGTTTTGGTGTGTAAAAATACGCAAAATTCGTACAAGACGAAACAAGCCCGGAAAAATTCCGGGCCTGCATACCGTTTTATCCGTCCGCTATCCCGTCCCGGACGGGTTATCGGGCCAATACGATTTCGGAGCAGGGGACGGCTCCGTCCAAGACCCGCTCCGAGCCGGACTCCATGTCGTAGACCCGGATCCGGTTGCCGCCGTCGCCGGTGTCGCAGAGCATGAACAGCTCCTCGGTCTTCCCGCCGTCATGACGAACGGCGATCGAGCGGACGGTGGCCTGCACCGTCGCCAGCGTCCTGTCGAACTCCATCGACACGGGATTATACAGACGCAGTTCGGTCACACCGCCCTTCGCCACGGCATAGCCGCCGACGGCGTAACAGGTCTCGCCGTCCTGCCCTTTGTCCAGCACTCCGAACGGCACCATCGCGTCGGCCTGTTCGGCATCGCCCGTTTTTACGGCGTATCCCCCGCCGTCGATGAGGCCGGTAAGCACCAACGGGGTACAGGTATCCGGGGCAGTGCGTGCCGCGAGCAGGAGGTAACCGCCGTAGACGGTCACGAAAGGATTTTCGCCCAGCATCTCGGGCGCAATGTCCGAAGGCAGCATCCACGACGGGGGCACAGGTGCGACGTTGGTACGGGTCATATTCAGCTCCATCAGCACGAGCCGCCCGTCCTCACAGCGCAGGAACGCCGCGGAATTGCCGAGCGTACCCGCCACGGCGACATTGTCGTAGCCCGAATCCCGGAAATAACGCATCGTGAGGTCGTAGAACGCCGCGGCGCCGATATTGCCGCCGGGCGCCAGGCCATAGATACGGTTCGAGCCGGGCGTGTTCACCACGCACCGCATCCCCTCGGGGACACCCAGGGTTTCGATGCGCGTCAGCCCGCCGGTCGCCATGTCGATGCGGTCGACCGCCGTTTCGCCCGTAAGGCATTGTGCGACGCCGTAGAGCGACGGCTCCTCGGGCGGGCGGCCGTCGGATACGGATATTTTACCCAGCGTCATGGCCTTGCCGCGGCGGAAGAGCTTCACCTCGGTCGTAGAGGCGGGGTAGCCTCCGGGGGCCAGGAACGTGATGTCCGATTCGGTACGTTCCGTCACGACGGCCCAGACACCGTCGGCATATCCTTCCGGGAGAGCCGCCTGCGACAGGGGCCACGCGATCCGCAGCATGATGTCGTCGTCGGCCTCGAAGCCGCGCGCCGCAACGGTCACCTCGTCGCCGGGCGCGAAAAGCCGCGATGACGGGGGCATCACCACGTCGGTGACGAACGGCGCACCATCGCCCTCGTCCGTGGTACATGCCAACAGGAAAAGCCCGAAAAAGGATAAAAACAATAGTTTCTTCATATAACCTACTATATAACAATTACATACCTCCGCACCGGGGGGGGGTATCCGCCGGAATGCAATGCGCTTGCATACGTCGTAAAGATATGACATAAAGCCCTAATATCCAAATAAAATGCGACATATCGTACCCGCTGCGTTTTGCCGTTTAGGATTTGTTTCGTACATTTGGGATCAAAACCGGAAAACCTATGAGAAAACTCCAGTATTGCCTCGCGGCGGCAGCCCTCTTCACCTATGGCGCAGCCGCAGCCTGTACCAATTTCATCGTAACCAAAGGGGCATCGACCGACGGCTCGGCCATGGTCTCCTATGCCGCCGATTCGCACGCGCTCTACGGCGCCCTGTACCACACCCCCGGCGGGAAATTCAGGGCCGGGGCCATGCTGCCCGTCTACGAGTGGGACACGGGACGCTACCTGACGGACATCCCGCAGGCGGGCGAAACCTATTCGACCGTCGGCAACATGAACGAACATTCGCTCATCATCGGCGAAACGACCTACGGAGGCCGCCCGGAGCTGGAGGACTCGACCGGACTGATCGACTACGGGTCGCTGATCTACATCACGCTCCAGCGCGCCAAGACCGCCCGCGAGGCGATCCTCACGATCGCCGAGCTGGCGAACACCTACGGATATGCCTCGAGCGGCGAGTCGTTCTCGATCGTCGACCCCCAAGAGGCGTGGATCATGGAGCTGATCGGCAAGGGCTACAAGGACGACGGCAAGGGCGGCAACGCCCGCAAGGGCATCGTATGGGTAGCCCGCCGCATCCCCGACGGCTATGTCTCGGCGCACGCCAACCAGGCGCGCATCACGACTTTCCCGAAGGACGACCCCGAGAACTGCCTCTATTCGCCCGACGTGGTGGCGTTCGCCCGCGAGATGGGTTACTACGACGGCACGGACGAGGATTTCAGTTTCTGCGAAGCCTATGCCCCGGCCGATTTCGGCGCGCTGCGAGGCTGCGAGGCCCGCGTGTGGGCATTCTTCCGCACGGTGGCCGACGGAATGGACAAATACGTGGACTATGCGATGGGGCACAATGCCGAAAACCGCATGCCCCTGTGGGTGAAACCCCGCACGAAGGTGTCGCCCAAGGTAGTCTTCGACTGCATGCGCGACCACTACGAAGGCACGCCGATGGACATGACCACCGACATAGGCGCCGGGGGCAGCGCCTGCCCCTACCGCTGGCGTCCGATGTATTTCGAGGTCGACGGCGTGGAATACTGCAACGAACGTGCGACGGCCACGCAGCAGACCGGCTTCTGGTTCGTGGCGCAGGCACGCCCCGACGTGCCCGACAACATGGGCATCCTCTGGTTCGGCGTGGACGATGCGGCCACGTCGTGCCTGACGCCCATCTACTGCTGCACGCAGGGCGTCCCCGAGTGCCTGAGCGAAGGCAACGGCTCGATGCTCGAATATTCGCCGACGTCGGCGTTCTGGCTCTTCAACCGCGTTTCGAACTTCGCCTACATGCGTTACGACATGATCGCGGGCGACATCCGCAAGGTCGTGGACAAATGGGAAAACGAGGCGCTCCGCCTGGTGCGCGACGTCGATGCCGAGGCGATGACGCTCTCGCCCAAGGCCCGCGGCAAATTCCTCTCGGAGTTCAGCATCGCCACGGCGCAGCAGTTGTTCGACCGCTGGTCGAAGCTCGACAAGTACCTGCTGGTGAAATACATGGACGGCAACGTGAAAAGCGAACATGCGGGCGTGCTGGAATACCTCGACGGCAAGGGCGGCCCGGCGCATTTCGTGGACAACGGCAACGGCAAACAGATCCCCGACAAGATCCAGTTCCCGGGTTACGGCGAGAAGTGGAAACGTGCCGTGGCCAAAGACAACGGAGAAATACTCAAAGTGATAAAATAGAGCTATGAAATACGATATCATCGTCGTAGGAAGCGGCCCGGGCGGCTATGTGGCCGCAATCCGGGCTTCGCAGCTGGGACGGAAGGTCGCACTCGTGGAGCGTGCCGAGGCGGGCGGCGTATGCCTCAACTGGGGCTGCATCCCGACCAAGGCGCTGCTGAAAAGCGCACAGGTCTACACCTATTGCAAATCGGCGGAGCATTACGGGCTCACCCTCGCGGGCGAGGTGTGCCCCGACCCGGAAAAGATCGTGGCGCGCTCGCGCGGCGTGGCCGAAACCATGTCCAAGGGCGTGGCCTTCCTGCTGAAGAAAAACAACATAGACCTCATACAGGGCTTCGGGCGCCTGACGGCGGCAGGCAGGCTCGAGGTCGACGGCACGCACTACGAAGCCGACCATATCATCCTCGCCACGGGGGCGCGCCCGCGCGAAATGGCGTTCATGCCCATCGACGGCCGGCACGTGATTTCGTCGCGCCAGGCGCTGACGCTCACCCGGCTGCCCGAAACGATGGTCGTCGTAGGCTCGGGCGCCATCGGCAGCGAGTTCGCGTGGTTCTACGCCGCGCTGGGCGTGAAGGTCACCGTGGTGGAGTACATGCCCCGCATGATGCCGCTCGAGGACGAGGAAGTGTCGAAGGCGATGGAGCGCGCATTCCGCAAACTGCGGGCGGCGGTGATGACCTCGACGACCGTGAAATCGGTCAGGGTCAACGCCGAAGGGCGCTGCGAGGTCGAGATCGAGGGCAAAAAGGGCCCCGAAACCCTGACGGCGGACATCGTGCTCTCGGCCGTGGGGATTAAGTCCAACATCGAGGGGATCGGCCTCGAAGAGCTGGGCATCGCCGTGGAGCGCGACAAAGTGCTCGTCGACCGGTTCTACCGCACCAATGTTCCGGGCGTATACGCCATCGGCGACATCGTGGGCGGCCCGGCGCTGGCGCACGTGGCCTCGGCCGAGGGTATCTGCTGCGTAGAGGCCATCTGCGGGCTGGATCCCGCACCGGTGGATTATTCGGCCATCCCGTCGTGCGTATTCACCTCGCCCGAGGTGGCTTCGGTCGGCATGACCGAGCAGCAGGCGCAGGAGAGGGGCATCGCCTATAAGGTAGGGCGTTTCCCGTTCACGGCATCGGGCAAGGCGACCGCCGCGGGCGACCGCGACGGCTTCGTGAAGCTCCTCTTCGGCGAGGACGACACCCTGCTGGGGGCGCACATGGTCGGACAGAACGTCACCGAGATGATCGCCGAGCCGACGCTGGCACGCATGCTGGGCGCCACGGCACACCGGATCGCCCGCACGATACACGCCCACCCGACGATGAACGAAGGGGTCATGGAGGCCGCCGAGGCGGCATTGGGGGAGGCCATACACCTCTGAGCCCGCCGGGAATAAATCGCACAGGGCGCATAGTCAGGGAGCACCCGGCGACCTCCGCCAGCCCCTTGAAAACAGCAGGCCACGGATCACCAAGCACCATCGGTCGATCTACGGCCGGGAAGTGCAGGCTGCGACCCGTGCCTTTTTGCCATCCCAGTTTATTGTGCCGATAAAACACAATGGCTGAATACGAATTCACAAATCCGTACGTTAGATAAATACTATCACAAACCTGCCGGAGAGTTTATATTGAAAGGTCACTTACGGGTATATATCGACTCGAATCGGCCATGCATTTGCGGTAGTTTCTGTTTCCCCATTCGTTTTCCGGATGGGGAAACACATTTTCTATCCCCCCCCCTTCGCCGGCAAAAAACGACCCGCACACCTGTCAGGTGTGCGGGTCTGGAATCGGTCACTTTCGGGTATATAACCAACTCAAATCAGCCAATGCGAACACATCGCCATCTTGTTATTCCACTTCGTCCATGGTGATTTCATACCCGGACGGAACGAAAGTCCAGTCCTGCGAACGGTTACCGTTGTCGCAGGTAACGTTGGTCTCGCCCCAGGCACCGTCGGCGATCGCCTTGAACAGCGGCAGCGGATCGGCTTGGCTTCTCGTACGCAGGTTGAAATGCATGATCGAACCGTAACCGGCTTCGGCCAATTCATAGGCATAATCACCGTAACGTGTTACATTTCCAATAGAACCCAGATTGATCGATAGCGGAGCGAAACGATCCTTGGTTACGCCGGAAATACCGATAGAGGTGCTGTAGCCGAAGTTGGCATAAGCATGGTCGATCTGGGCGCCGGCCGTCGCATTGATCTGCGAGAACCGTAATTGCCCCACTGGAATACGGTGATGAGCTTTCCGGCGGGCATCAGGTTGCGCAACTTGGTGATAATGCTGCCGAACGAACCGCTGATGAGCGAGGACGAGTAGTTGGAGTATTCGTCGTCGAACCCGATTCCGTCCAGACCGTATTTCTCAACGGCATGGGCCAGGATCTTGGCGAACTTCGTGGTCTGGGTATCGTTCATGTTGGCGACACCGATGCCCTGCCAGTCGCCCAGCACGGTCAGCACCACCTTGATGCCTTTGGCCTGCAACCCCTGGACATACGTCGCGGCGCCGCCGTTTTCGAGCAGGTTGGTCATCTTGTCGTTCAGGTAGAGCGTAGGCTCGACAACGCCGTTCACCGTCCGCTTGTGGATGTTCGATGCGAAAAACTCCACGATGTCGGCATAGGGCTTGCCATTAGGAAGTTTGTAATCCCCGGCGTTGAGCGGGTTCACGTCATTGGTCTCGACATAGATCGTGACCGTCGGAGTCTTGTCCCCGTAAGCACGCGTTTCGACGACGGGTTCCTGAGCCTTGTCCATCGTCGGTTCCTCTGCCTGCTGGCAGGAGAACATCATACCGGCGCCCATCACGAGGGCTGCCATCAGTTTAAAAGTCTTTTTCATAATTCAAGTGAAATTAGTAATAAAATAAGGTTGTTTGTCGCTCCGGTTAAGGAGCCGTGAGAGAGTGATTAGGGAAGTTCGATATGTCGCATCGACCGATTTTATTGCCAATCCTTTTTCCATTTGCCGTATCCGCCTATCCATTCGCCTGCTTCATTGGGTAGTGTGCCAAGTCTATAATTATCAAATAGATAAGAATATCCGTTTCTGCTGCCGAGAATATTGCGATTTTCTGAGTCCATAGCCGTGCAACAATTCGCAAACATAGTATCCCAATACGCTTCGTAATTGTCCTGCAAATTGGTATGCAGATCGTCGAAGACGATGATGTTGTTCGGCTTGTAATTCGGCACCCAGTCAAGCAGGTCACCATTAAGTACTTGCTCTATATCTGTTGATATATCCACGGATGTGGTCGAATATATCGGGAAATTGATACATCCGTATCGCTCCTTGGGCAGGTTGGCAATCGGCTTCTGCGTATAGTCGGATACATACGCCAGTTCGGGATGCCACGGGTCGAGCAACTGCGGGACTTCGCTCTCGCTGTTGTAGCCCGACCAGGCATAGTCGATATAGTCCCCGACGGCGATGCCGCCCGTCGCCTGTGTATCCCAGAAGGTAGAGGTCGGCTCCTCGTAAACCGTGACCGTCAGCAGTTTCTCCCCGCCGAGCGCCTCGCGCAGCGCCTTGATGAGTTTCGGGTAAGAGGCGGTGTTCATGGCCGGCATCCCCTCCTTGCCGTATCCGGCGCTGCGATCCCACAGGTTGATGCCGTCGACACCGAACTCTTCGACCACAGTTTTCACCTGCGCTACGAAATCGACGATCTGTTCGTCGGTCAGGTTGCAGAATCCGAGCCCTTTCCCGCTGCCTTCGATCGAGATGCAGACCTTGCTGCCATGCTCCTGCAGCGGACGGATGTATTTCACGGCATGGTCGAGGACATAGCGCATGTCGTTTCCGAGGTTCAACAGCGCACGGCCGGTAGCCGCATCGTAATCGAGCATCACGGTGCGCAGGTTGATGATGTTGCCTACGGCATCGTACCAGGCCACGGTCGTTCCGCGGGCCAGTTTCTTCCGCATGATGTAGTCCTGCGCCAACAGCGGCTGAAAATCGTTCGTGTTGATGTAGAACACGAAGAACAGGTCATGGCCGTCGTGCAGCGCATACTCGTCCGTATAGGGCTGGCGAACCGAGACGTTGTAGTAAAGCGTCTTGTTCGCGTCCGGTGCATCCTGCCCGGCGACCGTAAGCGGCAAGACGTATTCTCCGGCAGCGAGCCCCGCCGCCGTGAATTTGACACGTTTCAGCGCCGAGCGCTGCGCCTCGGACGAGAGGTCGAGCACCTTACCGTCGGGGAATTCGTAATTCGCTTCCGGAAGCAGGGTTCGTTCGACCCCATCGGCAGCGTTGTAATCGTCGAGCAGGGTTGCGTCGACCCATGCGTCGAGCGAAAAACCGTCGGAGGCCGGTTTTGTCTGTTGGAAATAGAAATTCCTCATCACGAACCCGCCGCCGCCTTCGGTCAGCAGCACGTCTATCGTCTTTTCCGAAGAATTACCGCTGCGCAGCATCCCGGATACGGTTTCCAACGGTTCCTTATCGGGGAGTTTTCCGCCTTCCCGTTCCACGGTATCGGCTTCGCAGGCCGTAAGGCCCGCGAATACCGCCGTACAAAGAAGCGTCACCATCCCTGTTTGCAAATTAAAAATCGTCTTCATAATCACTCGTTGTTTTCGTTAAGTTTCGGAATCTCGATGCCCTGAGGCCAGATAATATCGTACTTGGCTACGCCGTCGTTGCCGTACATCGAGTAGTCCTTGACCGTATTTCCCGAAGCGTCGTTGCACTTCCAATAGCCAAGAAGCGTCGGGTCGTCCTGCGGGTTCTCGATCTCGTACATGCTCTCCCAAATCTGTTCGGGCGTCCGGGCCACCGACCAGACGCGGGCCTCGGCGACCTTGCCGTTCAGAGGACGGTAATCGTCGTAGGAGCGGCCGAGGAAGAACTGATAGGCCTCGCCCAGCTTGTTGTAACCCGTGTCGTCGGTCTCGTACTGGGGCTTTTCGTTTTCCGGGGCCGTATTCCACAGGTCGTAGAGCGCCCGCATGGCCAGGTTGATCTGGTTCTTCTTGCTCTGCGCCGAGATGCCGACCTCGGTCGCTTCGCTCTGAAGTCGGCCATCGACATAGATGCGTGCGGTACGCGCCGCCTGGTCATATGTACAGGCGACATGGTACCAGCGGCCTTTGTCGAGGTTCTTCGTCGCGTCGCGCCCGGGAATCTTCCCGAAGGACGATCCGGCACCCGAACCGTCGAACTGCAACTGCTGACGCTCGAAGTTCGTATCGCCGATGCGCAGCAGCAGATACTGTTCGACACCCATGACGGACGAGATGCTGACGGGGTTGCCCGAAGCATTGCTCGTCATGAAGTCGTCGATATAAATCAACGCCTCATAAGTTACAGCCGTCAGACCGTTCCAGGCCTTGCTGCTTTCGGAATACTTGTCGAGGGTCGGGAATTCGATCCAGTTGTCGGTGAGCTGCGCTGCGACCGTAATGGCCGAAGAGCGTTTGACGACATAATAGGCTACGTCGGAACCGCGAAGCACGTCCATCGAAGCATGGCCGATGCGCACGGGGAGGAGATAGGTTTCGTCGATGGGGAGTGCGCCGGCCTGCTCCTCGCCTTGGCCCATCAGCTCCTTGAGCTTCAGGGTTACGACGTCCGAGGTCGTTTTCCCTGCGGGAATCGTGACACTCCCGGCCGACAGTTCATAATACTTGGCATCGAGCATCGTCCACTCCGTACCGTAGCGGGCATTGTACGTCCCGACGAGCGACGGGTCGACCGTGAGCGTCACCGCCACATCCTGTCCCGCAGGATAGGTCAGCTCCGCCTGCAAGGCGCAGTCGTAGGTCGGTTTATTGTTGCCGAAGGTCGTAAGCTGCACCTCGTTCGTTTCAGCGACGTCGAGATAAACGACGTTCCCAAACTTGTGGTCGTCGGCTTCGTAGTTGTCGCAGGCCGCGAAAAACACGAGCCCCGCGACGGCTGCAATCAGATATTTTCCGTATTTTTTCATGGCGTTCACTATTTAGCGGGATTTAACGTCTGGATCGCCTTGCGGATCGTCTGGTAGTTCATCTCCGCATGGTAATAGTCCTCAGCGATGTTATAAGCTGCAAGACCGCCCAGCGGGCCGAACTCGATGACGCGGCGCGACATCTCCTCGACGGCCGCGAACTCCGTGCGATCCTCATCCAGCAGGGGTGCGCTGATCTCGGCCGCCAGCAGCAGCTTCTCCGGCGCGATACCGGCATACCCCGTGGCATTCATCACCCGGAGCCTCACCTCCTGCACATTTTCGAGTTTCTCCGTATCGAGGGCGACAAAATCGACCCTGGGACGGTCGGCAGCAGCCAGCGACAGCGGGTTGCCCTCGAAGACGAGGAGCTGGCCCTCGGATTTCGCCGCAGCGAATTTCTCGACGATGCGGGCCGTGGCGTCCGTCGCCAGCGGATCGGTCGTAAACGAGTAGCCGTCCATGCCGTTGGCGGCGACGGCGGCGACAACCCGATCCAGATAGGCATCGAGCGCCTGCATATCGGCGAACTCTTCCGCGCGTGCGGCATAATCGACCTGGTAAAGCACCTTCGTCCCTTTCTCGCGCATGACGTCCATATCTTCGGCGTCGAACTTCGAGAAGTTGTCGGCGTTGGTCAGCGTCACGATGTCCAGCGAATCCGGAAGGCAGCGCATGAAATCCTGCTCGCTCGATGCCTTTTCGGGCGAGTTGTGCAGACGGGCATAAACGATGAAGTGCTCCGATTGTTTATAGGCCCTCAGCGCTGCGGTGTATTCGGCCCATAGTGCCGGATCCTGCTCCCAGGGCTTCTCGACCTTGCTGTCCACCGTTTCCATCTCCGTCCAGTCGTTGCAGGCCGCAAACGTTGCGACGGCGGCACAAAGGACGAAGAAACGTATCATTCGGTTTGGTTTCATATTCATAGCGATTACTTGTTATACGGTTTGCAATCCCACCATACGCGGGTTCCCATGACATCGCCCGAACGGTCGCCGTTCTGCTGCTCCGCACCGAGTGTCTGGATTGCCGCCTGGAGGTTTGCGTTGTTCTGCTGGTACTCCTCGACGGGATACGGCAGACGGCGGGCACCCTGTTCCACATTCACGGTGCCGCCCGATTTGTCGGTAGGCACGGGCAACAGCTTGGGATACCCCGTGCGGCGGTGTTCCGACCACGCCTCGACGCCCAGCGGGAAGATGGCGATCCACTTCTGCACGATGATGCGTTCGAGGTTGCGTTCTTTCACGGCCTCCGCATCGGTAGATGCCACAGCCGTTTCCCAGGGAACGGTGATCTCGCTCCGGGCCGATGCGCTGTAATTGCCCAGCGGGTCGGTATAAGGCGCGGGCTTCTTCGTGGCGTCGGCCAGGTAGGCGTCGGCCCCCGATGCTCCCCGCTCCTCGAACGAAAGCCGGACAGCCTGTTCATAGAGCGTCTTCGCCGTCTCGGCCGATCCCCAGCGCAATTCATATTCCGCACGCAGGAACGTTGCCTCGGCGGCATTGAACCATAGGTAGGGCGTATCGCTCGCAACGATCATATTCGAATACTTCGACACGGCCTGCGACTTGCTCGTCACATCGATGCCGATACGGATACCCACATAGTCGCCGACATCGTTCGCAAGGAACATCTTCTCCATACGCGGGTCTTTGTAGCCGTTCATGTAGCAGAGGATGTCGGCTCCGACACGGTGGTCGCCCCAGTCGTTGTAGATGAGCGTCGTGCGGTTCTCCGCGGCGTGCATCGCCGCATTGTCGGCATTAGCCTCGATAACACCCCCGGCAATAGCCTCGGCGGCCTTCGCACGGGCGACGTCGGACTTCACATACGACAAACGCATGGCCATGCGCAACTTGAGCGAATTGGCATATTTGAGCCACTGCGCGATATTGCCGTAGTAGACGCCGTCGTAGCGGCTCCACGCTTCGGCCGGGAGCGTCGTGTTGCGGCCCAGTATCTCGATAGCCTCGTCCAGCTCCTCGAACATCTTCGTATAGACCGCCTCCTGCGAATCGTACTCCACATAGACCGACTCGTTGCTCTCCAGCTTCGAATAGGGAATCGGACCGTAGGAGTCCGTCACACGGTGCATGATGGCCACTCGCAACAGGCGGGCGAAAGCGATGGCCACTTCGTCTTCCGTGCCGTTGACGATGCCCTTATAGGGGGTATAGGTCTCGGTGATGACGTTGGCGAAAGGCCATTTGCGCCAGTCGGCCGAGGGATTATAGGTCTCGAACTTGGTCTGCCATGTATCGACCGTAGCACCGATGTAACCGCCGAACGGCCCGCCCGAAAGCGATTCGTTGAACTGGTACATGTGCTCCTGCACGGGAATCACAAGACTCTGCAGCGACTTGAATTTCGTGCCGGTCTTGTAATTGAGGGCATCCATCTGTTCTTCCGTAACCTGATTGGGATTGCGGTTGATGTCCTCGAAATCACCGGTGCAGGCAGCCAATCCGAGCAGCGCGACCGACAGCAACACCGACTGCCAGCTCATATTGATCTTTCTCATAGTTTCTGCGCTTTAGAATTGGAATTTGACATTGAAACCGAGACTGCGCATCGAAGGCATCATGAAATAGTCGATGCCCTGATAGTTCAGTCCCGTCGAGGCGACGGCTTCGGGGTCGAACGGCGCCTTGCAGTAGATCATCCACAGGTTACGCCCTACGAACGAGACGGTCATGCGCATCTTGTCGCGGAACCATTTTGTCGGCAGGGTGTAACCCAGCGAAAGCTCTTGCAAACGGACGTTCGTCGCCGAATAGAGATAATATTGCGGCAGACCGGACTGCGAGCCGATGGCTTGGTACCACTTCTGCGCATCAACCATCTCACGGCCGTTAATCAGCACGCCGCCGGCATCACGTGCAGCGGCCGAAGCCTCCGAAACGCCGTACAGATCCAAATTGGCCTGCGTCGCGGAGTAGCAGACACCGCCCAGACGGGCTGTGAACAGCACGCCGAGATTGATGCCCTTCCAACTGAAATCGTTACGCCATGCGAGATTGGCATCCGGGAACACCGAACCTAAATAGATATCCTCACCCTCATCGGTAACCCTATATAAATGACATGGAGATGGCAACGGATATTACGACCGACGGCTTCATGTATTTGTGGGAACACCGGGAACACCTTGACTTCGACGTGAATATCAAAGGCTATATTTACAATTACGTCAAGACTCGCTGTATTTCGCACCTGCGCAAGCGCAAATCCATGCTCAAAGCCCAAAGCGAACTTTATAAAAAGGAACAATGGCGGATCGAATCGAGCATCAATACATTATCCAACGAAGAACAGATCGGCAAACTGTTCCAATCCGAAATAATCGAGATTTACCAGCGCGAACTGGCCAAGATGCCGTCTCTTACCCGTAATGTATTTTTGGCAAGCCGTCTGGAGGATATGACTTACCATCAAATTGCGGAAAAATTCAACCTGACCGTTCGGCAGGTTACTTCGGAGATTCAGCGGGCGAGCTTTTTACTGCGAACGCCGTTGAAAGACTATCTGGTGGGCATTGTAATTATGTTTATGCTGCTGCATAAATAATTAAGGAGAAAGCTGCAGGTCAGGTATCCCGGAGCGTCACCACGAACCGTGCACCCCCGGTATAGGTCGTGTCGAGCCCGATCGTTCCGCCCAATTTCTCCACGATCAGCCGGCAGAGGCTCAAGCCCAGTCCCAGCCCCTGCGCAAAGGGATCGACCTTGTAGAAGCGATCGAAAACCCTTTCCGCCAGCCCGGGTTCCACGCCGCAGCCGGTGTCGGTGACCGACAAGGTCAGCGTACCGGGCTCCGTCAGGCCGCATTCGACCGTCACGGATCCCTGTTCGGTGAATTTGACGGCATTCTTCAGCAACTCGCGTACGAGCAGCGACACGTAACTCCGGTGCAACGGGAATACGATCTCCGGGGCCGCGAGTTCCAGCCGGTATTCAACGCCCTCCTTTACGGGCAGGTGTTCCATTTCGGCGCGGATAATCTTGCTGATGTCGAGCAGCTTCCGGGGCATTTCGGCACTCGTATTATCCAGCTGCGACACTTCGAGCATATCGTTGATCAGCGAAGTAAAGAGCTGCGTATTGTCGCGGATGATCTGTGCGAATTCCCGGCGTTCCTCCTCCGAAAGATCCTCCCCGGCGATCAGCTCGGCAAAGCCGCTTATGGCATTGAGCGGCGTGCGTATTTCGTGGCTCATCGACCCCATGAAGTCCCGCTTGAGCCGCTCGCTCTCCTGCGCGCGCTGCGACTCGACCGACAGGTTGTGCTGCAGGTGCTTGATGCGCAGCAGGTTCCGCCACAGGTAGACAACGGCGATGATGGCCAGCAGCAGGATCGTCAGGGCGAAGTAGAGCGAGTTCTGCCTTTTCTGAGCCAGCAGCAATGCTTTATCCCGCTCGGCCTTGTCCAGCCCATACTGCACTTCCAGTTCGCCCACCTTCTCGGCATACCTGTGCGACGAGAGCGAGTCGCGCAGGCCGACCACTTCGTTATAAACCCCGCATGCCTCCTTGTAGCGCCCCATGCGTTCGAGGATCTTGGCCTTGTTAGCGGATATCGTCACCAACTGCGACGTGACACCGCCCGGACGCAACTGCACCGTCAGCGAATCGAGATAAGCCAGCGCCCTGGGGTAATCGCCCCGGCGGTTGTAATACTCTGCGCTGATCGTATAGAATCCCTGCCTGTTGGTCAGCAGGTTGCCCGCATCCGCCGCCGCGGAGTCCGCGAAACGGCGGTAACGCTCGTAATAGGCCTGCAGATTGCGCTCGTCGAGCAGCGGCGAGGTGCACATCGAATAGTAACAGACCAAGTAGGACATCTCCTTGGAAATATAGGGCCTGCGCCGTACGATCTCCGGATCGCGGTAATACTCGTCGAGCATCGCAAGGTAACCGTCGGCCGCATGTACCAGCCCGCTTTGGTCTTCCAAACTGCTGTAAGCCGCGATCAGGCAGGTGATCAGGTTGGCATGGAAATTCCGGCGTGCCGTGGGACGCATCCGCCCCAGCAGGGCGAGTTCGTCATTCCAGAAAGGCAGGCCGCGCTCCATCTGCAGGTTTCCTTCGGCCGAGACCAGCCTGAAGGCGGCTATGCCTTTCAGGAAGAGCCGCGACGCCTCTTCGTATACATCGCCCGGGGGCAATGTCCGTACCGAGTCGATGTATTCACGGCACAGCCGCGCGGACTCCTCCGCCCCGGCAACCTGTATCCTGCGTGCCAGCTCCACCATGCGGTAATAAGCCCCGAGCCCCTCCATGCCGCTGCCCCGCATCAGCGGCTCCGCCTGCGCCAGCACCCGGGCGAGCGAATCCCCGGCACCGGGCGAGGAGATGTAGTGCGCAGCGAGCGAACCCAGCGACGCCCCGACGGCAAATCCGTCACCGACGGCGGCCGCCTCGTCGAACAGCTTGCGGCTGTAATACAATTCGTCTTCCGAGGAGTCGTTCAGGTCTTTCAGGTTCAGCAGAATATCGACACGTTTGCGGGCATCCGGCTCCGCCTGGTAAGCAGATTCCAGCGAATCTACGAGATGCGCCGGAGGTGTCGCGGAAGAAGTGACCATCCATCCGACAGCCAACAGCGTCCACAGGGATTTTTTCATATAAGTTGGAATTGGCGATCAAATATAGGCATTTAAATCCAATATCAAAACAAAAAGGGAGATTCGCAATGAAATCTCCCTCAGTTCAAACCCATTCCGCCTTTCACTTGAACCACTCCTGCAGGTGGTCTTTGGCGTAGAAATAATACACCGCAAAACCCAGCCAGCTGGTGAGCAGCACCACGATCGAAGCGATCACCTTTCCCGCGGTCGAAATGTTTTTCTTGAAGATGTCCATCACGCACCATATTGCGCAGAAGACACCGATAAGCCAAATAACTGTCCCAATCATAGTCGATAATATTTATTAAAAATCAGTAAAATACCTTCCGTTCGAAAAGTTCCGGCGGATAGACCACATCGCTCAGGAAAAGCCCCTGCGCAGGGGCGCCGCCGCTCGAGCGCGACAGGTCGCGGCTTTCGACGATCTCGCGGAACTGCTGCGGGCCATAGCGCCCGCGCCCCACGTCGACCAGCGTCCCGACCAGCGACCTCACCATGTTGCGCAGGAAACGGTCGGCACGGATCGTAAAGCAGAGCACGCCCTGCCCGTCGACCATCCATGCCGCGTGCATGACGCGGCAGATGTTGGTCTTGTTGTTCGAATTGAGCTTGGCGAACGACGTAAAATCGTCGTAGCGCAGCAGCCAGGCCGCCGCCTCGTTCATCCGCCCGACATCCAGCGGCACGTAATACTGCCACGTCGTGCCCCGCGTAAAAGGGTTCTTGCGCGGCTCGATGTAGTAGCGGTATTCGCGCTCGCGCGCCGCGAAACGCGCGTGCGCGCCGTCGTCCACGGGCGTCATGCTTCCCACGGCAATGTCGCCCGGCAGCAGGAAATTCAGCTTGTAGACCGTATGCGCCGGGTCGGGCACGGGCGACAGGCAATCGAAATGCGCCACATAATAAGAGGCGTTGACACCCGTATCGGTGCGTCCCGCTCCGGTCACCTCGACAGGTTCCCGCAGCAGGGTAGCGAGCGCCCTCTCGAGCGTCTGCTGCACCGACGGCATGTCGGGCTGCCGCTGCCAGCCGCAATAGGCGGCCCCGTTGTACCTGAGTTCCAGAAAATAGCGCATCGCGATCGGAGTGGTTTGCGCAAAAATACAAAAAAATCGGTTAGCGCCGCGGTTTTATCGCCAGTTTTACGGGATGGATCATATTCTCGGGCCGGAGCACCTCGTCCAGTTCGTCGCGGTTGAGGATGCCGTGTTCGAGCACCAGTTCGTAGACGCCGCGCCCGGTTTCCAGCGCCTCCTTGGCGATCTTCGTGGAGTTCTTGTAGCCGATGATCGGGTTGAGCGCCGTCACCACGCCGATGCTGTTGCGGACATATTGCAGGCACCTCTCCTCGTTGGCCGTGATGCCGTCGACGCAGCGGATGCGCAGCGTGTCGAAGCCGTTGATCAGCAGTTCGGCAGACTCGAAACAGCACTGCGCCATCACCGGCTCCATGGCGTTGAGCTCCATCTGCGCCGCCTCGTCGGCCATCGTCACGCACAGCTCGTTGCCGATGACCTTGAAGGCGATCTGGTTCATCACCTCGGGAATCACGGGGTTGACCTTGCCGGGCATGATCGACGAACCGGGCTGGCGTGCCGGGAGGTTGAACTCGCCCAGCCCGCAGCGGGGCCCCGACGACAGCAGCCGCAGGTCGTTGCAGATCTTGTTCATCTTCGACGCGATGCGCTTCATCGCAGAGGAGTAACCGACCATGCAGACCGTGTCGGACGTCGCCCCGACGAGGTCTTCGGCCAGCGTCACGTCCCAGCCGGTGATCTCCCGGATGGCCGCCGTACAGCGCTCGGCATAGCCCGGCTCGGCGCAGATGCCCGTGCCGATGGCCGTGGCGCCCATGTTGATCGACAGGAACTCCTGCGCCGCATGGTCGAGGTTGTCGACCTCGCCCCGCAGGACGCTCGCAAAACCGTGGAACGTCTGCCCGAGGGTCATGGGTACGGCGTCCTGCAACTGCGTGCGCCCCATCTTGAGCACGCGGGCGAACTCGTCGCCCTTGCGCCCGAAGGCTGCGATCAGCGCTTCGAGGTGCCGGCGCAGTTCGAGGTGCGTGGCGTAAAGCCCGAGGTGGATGGCCGAAGGGTAGGCGTCGTTGGTCGACTGCGAACAGTTGACGTGGTCGTTGGGCGAGCAGTACTGGTATTCGCCGCGCGCGTGCCCCATGATCTCCAGCGCACGGTTGGCGATGACCTCATTGGCGTTCATGTTGGTCGTGGTGCCCGCGCCGCCCTGGATCATGTCCACGGGGAAGAACTCGTGGAACCTGCCCGCCATGATTTCGCGGCAGGCCTGCGATATGGCTCCGAAAAGTTCGTCGGAGAGAAGCCCCATCGCGTGGTTGGCGATGGCGGCACCCAGTTTGACGATGGCCAGCCCCTCGATGAAACGCGGGTATTCGCACAGGCGGAATTTGCTGATGGCGAAATTCTCCAGTCCGCGCATGGTCTGCACGCCGTACAGTACGTTGTCCGGCACCTCTACGCAACCGAGCAGGTCGCATTCGGTGCGTGTTTTCTTTGATTCGTTTTTCATATCCCTTACAATATAAAAATATTTCGACTTGTTTCTATTTCACATTAAAAGCTAAAAGCAGCAGAAAGTTAACAATTATTTCCCAAATAAAGAAGTATTTCGCATTTTCATGCCAAAATCGCCGGCCTCCCGAAAAAACGGCCGGCACGGCCGGGGCCGGAAACAGGGAATACAGAGGAGGGGACGAGAAGGGACGAGAAGGGACGAGAAGGGACGGGGAAGGGCGGGGGCGAGGAGGGCGGATGCCAAGAAAGGGAATACCGGGGCAGGGCAGATACAGAAGAGGGTAGTCTGTCATGAGTAGGGTGGATACCGGGCGGATGTCCGGGAAAAGGCCGGGGCGGGAAACGATGCAGGGGAGGGCAGCAGGTAATCCGATGGCCGCGATGGGGCGAGAGAGGAGCGGCGTGCCGAAGGGAACGGACATAGCGGAGGAGGGCAGCGACTCGGCGTGCCGAGGAAACAGGGCATGGCGGAGGAGAACAGGAGGAGAGGACGGGGCGGAGGTATGCCGTACGGGCGCCGATTTCCCCGGAAAATAAACCGCACGGCCACAACCGCCAAATAAATTTGGCAGTCGGCGCAGCTTGTATTATCTTTGCCTCACAATAAATTCCCGCCCGGACAGGCAGCCCCGGCAGCGTGCAGGCAAAGTCTGCACCTGCGCCCGGCTCCGCAGCCCCCGTACGGGATTTGCACGACTTTATAATCCGGAAAAATATGAAAGCAGCTATCATAGGTTACGGCAAGATGGGGCGCGAGATCGAGAAGATACTCCTCGAACGCGGCCACAGCGTAGCGCTCGTGATCGACACGGACAATGCGGCCGACCTGAACGCCGCCAACCTCGCACAGGCTGACGTGGCGCTGGAATTCACCATGCCCACGACCGCCTACGGCAATATCCGCACCTGCATCGAGAACGCCATCCCCGTGGTGAGCGGCACGACGGGCTGGACGGATCGTCTGCCGGAGCTCCAGGAGCTGTGCCGCGAGAAGGGCGGGGCGCTGTTCTACGCCTCGAACTACTGCCTGGGCGTAAACCTGATGTTCCGCCTCAACCGCTATCTGGCGGAGATGATCGGCCGCGTGGGCGGCTACGGCGTACGCATCGCGGAGGTACACCACACCCAGAAGAAGGATGCGCCGAGCGGTACGGCCATCACGCTGGCCGAGGGCGTCATCGCCGGCCTGCCCGCCAAGACGGAGTGGGTGAACTATGCCCCGGGGATCGAACACGCCGCGAACCGCATCGGGAGCCCGGCCGAAGCGACGCCCCGCCAGGTGGTGATCGACTCCGTACGCGAGGGCATGGTACCGGGCATACACACCGTGACCTACGAGTCGGAGGACAATATTCTCGAGCTCAAACATACGATTAAGAACCGCCGCACGTTAGCAATGGGGGCCGTAATAGCCGCCGAGTTCCTTTGCGGCAAACAGGGCGTCTACTCGATGGACGACCTGCTGAAATAAGATAAGATTAGGACATGGGAAAGATCAAGGCATTCTTCCGTAACAAATGGGTCGGCTTCACGCTCGCCTCGCTGCTCTACACGCTGTGGTTCGTCGTATGGACGGGCAACCTCTGGCTGCTGCTGGGGCTGGTGGTGATCTTCGACCTCTACATTTCTAAGTTCTTCTACCGCTACGTGTGGTGCCACAACGTACGCCTCTGCCAGCGGAGCAAGACCTACAAGACCGTCTACGAATGGGTCAACGCCATCATCTTCGCCACGGTGGTGGCGTCGCTGGTGCACATCTTCATCTTCCAGATGTACGTCATCCCCACCTCGTCGATGGAAAAGTCGCTGCTGATCGGCGACTACCTCTACGTGAGCAAGGTGACCTACGGCCCGCAGATGCCCAACACGCCGCTGTCGTTCCCGTTCGTACACCACACGATGCCCTTCTCGCAGACGAAAAAATCGTTTTCCGAGGCGGTCAAGTGGCCCTACCACCGGCTCAAGGGATTGCGCAGGATCAAACGCAACGACGTGGTGGTCTTCAATTTCCCGGCGGGCGACACCGTACTGCTCGAAAACCAGGCGGTAACCTACTACGACGTGCTGCGCGGCTACGAAGAGTCGTTCGGCAAGGAGGAGGGACGCAAGCGCCTCGCGGAGAAGTACACCATCGTCAGCCGCCCGGTGGACAAGCGCGAGAATTACATCAAGCGCTGCGTCGCCATCGCGGGCGATTCGCTCGAAGTGCGCGACGGGCAGGTGTGGGTCAACGGATCGCCGCAGGAGCCGTTCCCCGGCATCCAGTACCAGTATGTCGTACAGGTCACTTCGCCCCTGACGCAATATGCCCTCGACAACCTCGGCATCACCGAATACACGGGCAACGGCTCGATGTACTACATGTTCCTCACGGACGAGGCGGCCGAAAAGGTCAGAGCGCTCGGCAACGTGCTCTCCGTGCGCCGTTATATCTACACGCCCAACACGGACGTTTTCCCGCAGTGGGCGGAACCGCGCTGGAGCCAGGACAACTACGGGCCGATCTGGATTCCGCAGAAGGGCGCCACGGTGCAGCTTACGGCCGAAAACCTGCCCCTGTACCGCCGCATCATCGAAACCTACGAAGGGCATGAGCTCGAAGAACGCGACGGGCGCATCTACATCGACGGCGCCGAGGCCGGCAGTTACACGTTCGGCATGGATTACTACTGGATGATGGGCGACAACCGCCACAACTCGGCCGACTCGCGCTTCTGGGGCTTCGTGCCCGAAGACCACATCGTCGGCAAGGCTTCGTTCGTATGGCTGTCGCTCGACGCGAACAAGTCGTTCCCGTCGAATATCCGCTGGGAGCGCCTCTTCAAGAAAGTACGCTAAAGGGTGGAAGCAGGGGACAGCTATCTGACGATCGCGGCACCCGCCGAGGCGGCATCGAGGGAGCGGAGCAGCAAATTCCTCGCCTATGCCTATCCCGTGCAGGACGAGGGACAGATACGCGAAATACTCGACGCCCTGCGCAAGAGATACTACGACGCCACACACCATTGCTATGCGTGGAGGCTCGGGCCCGGGGGTGAGCATTTCCGCGCCAATGACGACGGGGAGCCTTCGGGGACGGCCGGACGGCCGATCCTCGGACAGTTGCTCGCGAACTCGCTGACGGACTGCCTGGTGGTAGTCGTCCGCTATTTCGGCGGCACGAAACTGGGCGTCCCGGGGCTGATCGCAGCCTACCGGGAGTCGGCGGCCGCGGCGATCGGGGCCGCCCGGATCGTGGAGCGCACCGTCGACCGCACCGTCCGCGTGGAGTTTCCCTACATCGTCCTGAACAACATCATGCGCGTCGTGAAGGAGCAGCAGCCGAAAATCGTATCGCAGGAGTTCGACAACCTGTGCACGATGGTCTTCGCCATCCGCGAAAGCCGTGCGGCGGAACTGATTGAAAAACTGAAAAAAGCCGGGGGCTCCGTCCCCGAAGAGCAATAAATGGCACACGAAAAATCCATCTATATCAAAGGTGCGCGGGTGCACAACCTCAAGAATATCGAGGTGGAGATCCCGCACGAAAAGCTGGTCGTCGTCACGGGCCTGTCGGGCTCGGGAAAATCGACGCTGGCCTTCGACACGATCTTCGCCGAAGGGCAGCGCCGCTATGTCGAGAGCCTCTCGGCCTATGCGCGCCAATTCCTCGGGAAGATCAGCAAGCCCGACGTGGACATCATCACGGGCATCGCGCCGGCCATCGCCATCGAACAGAAGGTCAACACGCGCAATCCCCGTTCGACGGTGGGTACCACGACCGAAATATACGACTACCTGAAGCTGCTCTACGCCCGCATCGGGCACACCTTTTCGCCCGTGTCGGGGCAGGAGGTGCGCTGTTACAGCGTGGACGACGTGGCGGCCTACATCCAGCAGCAGGGCGAGGGCGGCCGCGTCGTGATCGCAGCGCCGCTCACGCTGGGCAGGGGGCAGGGGATCATCGAGAAGCTCACGCTGCTGCTCTCCGACGGCCTGATGCGCGTCTGGACAAAGGGCGAAACGCGGCTCATCGAGGATATCCTGCCCCAGGTCGACGAAAAGACCCGGGCGGAGGAGATCCTCGTGGTCATAGACCGGGCACGCATCGCCGCAGACGACGATACGCAGACCCGCATGCGGGACTCCGTAGCCCGGGCGTTCTCCTACGGCGAGGGGATCTGCACGGTCATCACCGACAAGGGCGCCACGGAGTTCTCGTCGCGCTTCGAGGCCGACGGCATCCAGTTCGAGCACCCCTCGGAACACCTTTTCAGCTTCAACAACCCGCTGGGGGCATGTCCCCGGTGCGAGGGGTACGGCAAGGTGATCGGCATCGACGAAGACTTGGTGATCCCCGACAAGAGCAAGACCATCTACGAGGACGCCGTGGCCTGCTGGCGCGGCGAGACGATGCGCAAGTGGAAGGAGCAGCTGGTGGAGAACGCCTACAAGTTCGATTTCCCGATCCATACGCCGTTCCATGAACTGACGCAGGAGCAGAAACGCCTGTTGTGGCGCGGCAACGAATATTTCCACGGGCTGGACGACTTTTTCGCCTACATCGACTCGGAACGCCGCAAGATTCAGTTCCGCGTGATGAAAGCCCGCTATACGGGCAAGACCACCTGCCCCGAATGCGGCGGCAGCCGCCTGCGCAGGGAGGCACTCTACGTGAAGGTGGGCGGCAAGACCGTCGCCGACCTGGTGGTGATGCCGGTCGACGAACTGATCGCGTTCTTCGCCGGGCTGGAACTGGACGGGCACGACACGAAGACCGCGGCGCGAATCCTCGTGGAAATCCGCAACCGCCTGCAATACCTGGCCGACGTGGGGCTGGGCTACCTGACGCTCGACCGCCTTTCGTCGACCCTCTCGGGCGGCGAAAGCCAGCGCATCAACCTCTCGACGTCGCTGGGCAGCAACCTCACGGGGTCGCTCTACATCCTCGACGAGCCTTCGATCGGCCTGCACCCGCGCGACACGAACCGCCTGATCAAGGTCTTGCAGCAACTGCGCGACCTGGGCAACACGGTGATCGTCGTGGAGCACGAGGAGGAGGTGATCCGCGCCGCCGACTACATCGTCGACATCGGCCCCAAGGCGGGCTACAACGGCGGCGAGGTGGTCTTCAGCGGCACGCTGCCCCAACTGCTCAAAAGCAGGAAGAGCCTCACGGCTGACTACCTGACCGGGCGCCGCGCGATAGCGCCCCCCGCCACCGAACGCGGCTGGAGCAACTCGATCCTCATCGAAGGGGCGCGTGAGAACAACCTGCGCAACATCGACGTGCGGATTCCGCTGGGCGTCATGACCTGCATCACGGGCGTGAGCGGCAGCGGCAAGTCGTCGCTGGC
>ERZ780168.1479-NODE-1479-length-24262-cov-5.120172_pt1 | contig 24262 bp, 27 predicted proteins | sample MGYA00510981_ERZ780168 | MGnify/ENA primary metagenome ERZ780168 (study PRJEB29588, sample SAMEA2158769) | human gut metagenome | biome: human gut; feature: human-associated habitat; material: faeces | place: Denmark | collected 2008/2010 ...
CCAGTATATCGGCTCCTGACACCACAAGCCCGTGTACACAGCCAGTTTCTTCATTATATATAATGTCCAGAAGCTTCACCGACGACAGTCCGATGTTGTTCGGCCTGAAAGGTGATCTGGTGGCAAAAACCCCCATCCGCTGGTTACCGCCCAGCTTTGGGGGTTTTACTGTTGCGGTAAAACCGTTCTTGTGAGCCCTGGAGAAGTCCCACAGCAGCCATATGTGGGAGAATCCGTCAAGTCCTCTGAACGCCTCTGCCTGATTGTACGGTGGAAGTATCTCTATAAAAGCGGCGGCGCGGCCTGTCAGACCGCTCTGCCTTGGAATCCCGAACTTCTCTTTGTAGTCGCATCTCACATATCCTATCACTTCTAAACTGGTATTTGTCATGTATATTTATCCCACTTTCTGGTTGCAATTTATAAGTTATGGCAGATTATTTGCTGTACATTCAGCATGCATTGATTAACGCCGACTTTACATTCAATTTACATAGCGTTGGTTATGTATTTTACTTATGCCATTTATTATAGTTCAAAGAAAAGAACAAAAGGCGCGCGAGTTCTTTTCCGGGACATAAGCAAAGAATGATATGCCCCAATAATACAATATTTGTAAAGACCGGTTCAAGAGATAACCGGCACATGCAGCAAGTTTTTGAAGAAAACTTGTTATGCATTACAAGCCATAAAAGAATATGGGCAAAGTAAGGAGATAAGAAAAATGATTAGATTAAAGAAAGTATTAGCAGTTACACTTGGAGCAGCACTTATGGTAGGAAGCCTTGCAGGCTGTGGAAATAATTCATCAAAGAGCGCAGATGGCGGATTCGATGCAGCACAGGATATATCAGTAGTATCAAGAGAGGAAGGCTCAGGAACAAGAGGAGCATTCGTAGAGCTCACAGGAGTTGAGGAGAAGGATGCAGATGGCAATAAGGTCGACAACACAACAACAAATGCCATTACATGCAACAGCACAGAGGTCGTACTCACAACAGTAGCAGGGGATGATTATGCAATCGGTTACATATCACTCGGAGCACTCAACGATACAGTAAAGGCACTCAAGATCGGTGGAGTTGAGGCAAGTGAGGAGAACATCAACAATGGTTCATACACACTTTCAAGACCTTTCAACATCGTTACAAAGGATGGCATCAGTGATGTTGCACAGGATTTCATCAACTACATCATGAGCGAGGATGGACAGAAGATCATCTCAGCAAATAAGTACATCGAGGTTGCAAACAGCGGAGCATTTACTTCAACAAATCCAAAGGGCAAGATTGTTGTTGCAGGATCATCTTCAGTAACACCTGTTATGGAAAAACTTATCGAGGCATACAAGGCAATCAACACAAACGCTGACATCGAGCTTCAGGAGAGCGATTCAACAACAGGTATCACATCAACATCAGATGGAACATGCGACATAGGTATGGCATCACGTGAACTCAAGGATACAGAGACAGCACTTGGTCTCAAGGCAACAGTAATAGCAATGGACGGAATTGCAGTTATAGTAAATAACAACAACCCTGCTGAGGACTACACAGTAGATCAGGTCAAGGACATATTCACAGGTTCAGCAGCAAAGTGGGAGGACGTAAAGTAATCAGCTTATGCATAAACTTAAAGAAACAATTATGCATGTAGTATTCCTGATAGCGGCACTGGTATCCATCGCAGCAGTAGCACTCATATGTGTGTTCCTGTTTGTGAATGGAATACCGGCCATTAAAGAGATAGGCTTCGGGGATTTCACCCTTGGTGAGGTCTGGAAGCCTACAAATGGGTACTACGGCATTCTTCCTTTCATATTAGGAAGTATATATGTGACAGCCGGAGCACTGATAATTGGAGTTCCGATAGGACTTCTGACAGCGATATATCTGGCAAAGTTTTGTCCCGACAGATTATATAAAGTTATAAAGCCATTTATCAATCTGATGGCCGGAATACCTTCGGTAGTATATGGATTCTTTGGAATGTGTGTGCTTGTACCGATGGTGAGAAGCATATTTGGAGTAAATGGAAATACGATGCTCACGGCATCAGTACTTCTTGGAATGATGATACTTCCAACTATCATCAGTGTATCAGAGACCTCAATAAGAGCGGTACCTGACAAATATTATCAGGGAGCCCTGGCACTTGGAGCAACACATGAGCGAAGCGTGTTCAAGACTGTTGTCCCTGCAGCAAAGTCAGGAGTTATGGCAGCGATTATCCTTGGTGTTGGCCGTGCAGTTGGAGAGACTATGGCGGTCATCATGGTTGCTGGAAATCAGGTCCATATGCCTGACGGAATACTGAGAGGTGTCAGAACACTCACCACAAATATAGTAATGGAGATGGGATATGCGACGGACCTGCACAGACAGGCTCTGATAGCGACGGGCGTTGTACTGTTCGTATTCATACTCATTATCAACCTCCTGTTCTCCATCATAAAGAGAAAGACGGTGGCATAGATGACAGAGAGAGTAGAAGGAATAAAGACATTTGTCGCATGTGGCGATGACAGAACAAAAAATACAATAATCAGCACGAAAAAGACGGCACCTGAGGACGATCCTTCATCCATAGTTGATGTGGACAGCATAGAGGCTATAAACAAGAGCACATGGTCTGAGAAATGGGCTGAGTACAGAAAGAGACCGGGATCATTCATAATGTTTATCTTTGTACATCTGGCGACACTCATAACTGTGCTCTCCATAGGATTTCTGTTGGTGTATGTACTGGTAAAGGGAATCCCAAATCTTAATGCGGACATATTCAGCTGGGAATATACATCGGACAACTGTTCGCTGGTACCGGCACTTATAAATACGGTTTACATGACGCTGCTGTCCCTCCTGATAGCAGGTCCGATAGGAATATTTGCAGCGATATATCTTGTCGAATATGCAAAGACTGGCAATAAGCTGGTGGGGGTAGTGAGGATCACAGCGGAGACACTTACAGGAATACCTTCGATCGTATACGGACTATTTGGAATGCTGTTTTTCACAAATGCGTGTGGACTTAGATTATCACTCATATCAGGTGCGTTAACCCTGGCGATAATGGTTCTTCCGGTCATAATGAGAACCACAGAGGAGGCACTTATGGCAGTGCCTAAGTCTTATAGAGAAGGAAGTTTTGGACTGGGAGCCGGAAAGCTCAGAACAGTATTCAAAGTAGTGCTTCCAAGTGCCGTTCCTGGAATACTGTCAGGAATCATACTTGCGACAGGACGTATCGTGGGCGAAACGGCAGCACTCATATACACAGCAGGATCGGTTGCAAAGATGGCGACAAAGCTTACCGATTCAACAAGAACTCTGGCGGTTCATATGTACCTTCTGTCAAAAGAAGGACTTCACACGGATCAGGGTTATGCAACAGCGGTTGTACTTCTGGTGCTTGTGGTGCTTATCAACTTTGCGTCAGACAAGATTGCAGGAAAGGTTGCCGCAGATAAGGCCAATTAACACGTGTTGGGGCTTTGGAATCAGAGTCTTGGCAGGTGCTTACAATATCCGGCAGAAGCGATTGAGCTTCTGCAATTAGAAAAGAAAATATTAAGGTGCGATGTGAAAGAAAGACATCATAACAATACAAATGATGTAACGATTCGCATTTGATGTTAAGAATGGAGAAAAATAGATGAATAATAACGTTAAGTTCAGCGTTAAAAATCTTAACCTCTATTATGGAAAGTTCCATGCCCTTAAGGGTATTGATATGGATATTCCGTCAAATGAGGTTACAGCATTTATTGGACCATCAGGTTGTGGAAAGTCAACATTTCTCAAGTCACTCAACAGAATGAATGATCTGGTAGAGGGATGCAAGATAACAGGTGATGTGAGGCTTGATGGAGAGGATATATACAGCGGAATGGATATTAACCTTTTGAGAAAAAGAGTTGGAATGGTGTTCCAGCAGCCGAATCCTTTTCCGATGAGTGTCTATGACAATATAGCATATGGTCCTAGAACACACGGCATAAGAAATCATGCAAAGCTTGATGAGATAGTTGAGAGATCTCTCAGACAGGCAGCTATATGGGATGAGCTTAAGGACAGACTGAAGAAGTCAGCACTTGGCCTTTCAGGAGGACAGCAGCAGAGGCTCTGTATAGCCAGAGCACTGGCAGTGGAGCCTGAGGTACTTCTCATGGATGAGCCTACATCGGCCCTTGATCCTATATCGACATCCAAGATAGAGGACCTGGTACTTGAACTGAAGGACAATTACACCATTATCATGGTTACGCATAACATGCAGCAGGCAACCAGAGTTGCGGACAACACAGCGTTCTTCCTTCTCGGAGAGGTCGTTGAGTACGCAGAGACAGAAAAGATGTTCAGCAAGCCGGCTGACAAGCGTACAGAGGATTACATCACCGGTAGATTTGGTTAGGAGGGACACGATGAGAGACAAATATGAGATGCAGCTTAGAAAGCTTCACGCAGAGATGATAGAGATGGGAACTATGATTGAGCAGGCGATCGAGACAGCGATCAAGGCTCTCGTGGCCCAGGACACAGAGCTCGCAAAGAAGGCGATCGAGGCGGATGACGCCATCGACCATCAGGAGAGAGAGATTGAGAATCTGTGCCTCAAGCTGTTCCTTACCCAGCAGCCGGTTGCCGGGGATATGAGAAATATATCCGCAGCACTCAAGATGATAACGGATATGGAGAGGATCGGAGATCACGCCTCAGATATATCAGAACTCACACTGTGCATGGCTGGCACACCATATATAAAGAAGCTTGAGCACATACAGCAGATGGCAAAAGAGACGATCGTCATGCTGGTATCAAGCATAGAGGCATATGTCAACGCAGATGAGAAAAAGGCAAAGAGTGTAATAGAGCATGACGATGTCGTCGATGATCTTTTTGACAAGGTCAAGAATGAACTCATCACAATGATACATGAGAATTCGGATGATGGAGAGCAGGCTTGTGACCTTCTTATGGTTGCCAAGTATCTTGAGAGGATTGGCGATCACGCAACGAATATATCAGAGTGGGTACTCTTCTCGATAACAGGAGAACATATAGACTGATGATTGAGTCATGGACGAAAAGAGGTGATTTCTATGAAGTGGGTATGTACGAAGATAAATGAACTGTCACACAGAACAGGTATAGGCAATATGAAACTTTTCATAACAGTCAGCATGGTGGTGTGCGGACTTGCGGGATGTGCTGCAGCATTGCTGCTCCACATGATCCCTGTGCTGGGAGATGTATCATTAGCAAAGCTGATGTTCATATGTGGCGGCTATGGCATGTTCCTGGTAGGAATGCTTGGAAGTGCGGTGTATCTGCTCATAAATGAGCCTCTGGGAAGCAAATAAACAGATGAAAACAGAAAAAAGGTCTATGTGATACCACAAAACTGTGCCAAATATTTTGCAGGATTTTACATAGATTTTAAATTTACACAGATTTTACATACACATATCTCACATTTTACATATCCCTTTTACAATAGACTCTGATAAAACAGACGCTGTAAAAGGGATATTGTGTATACAAGTCCTTATACAGAAGTAATTGGAAATGTAATAAGGAGACAAAAAATATGGATATTTTCAATGTGTTATCCCTTCTGGGCGGACTTGCAATGTTCCTGTATGGAATGAACGTGATGGGAGATGGCCTTGCCAAGACGGCTGGCGGTAAGCTGGAGAAGATACTGGAAAAACTCACATCCACACCTATAAAGGGTGTTCTGCTGGGCGCCGCGGTGACAGGAGTGATCCAGTCATCATCGGCGACCACAGTTATGGTGGTTGGACTTGTAAACTCAGGCATCATGAAGCTGAGACAGGCAGTGGGTATCATCATGGGTGCAAATATAGGAACAACAGTAACATCATGGATACTCAGCCTTACAGGAATACAGAGTGACAATATATTTATTAATATGTTGAAACCCTCATCCTTTTCACCTATACTCGCAGTAATAGGAATAATATTCCTCATGTTCACCAAGTCTGAGAAGAAGCACGATATAGGTGGAATCCTTCTTGGATTTACAGTGCTCATGTTTGGTATGGAGATGATGAGCGGTGCGGTTGCTCCGCTTAAGGATGTACCGGAATTTACGAATATACTCACCATGTTCTCCAATCCATTCCTTGGAATGCTTGTGGGAATGTTGATAACAGCTATCATACAGAGTTCTTCGGCGTCTGTAGGTATACTCCAGGCGCTGTGTGCAACCGGGGCTGTGTCATTTGGGACGGCGATCCCAATCATCATGGGTCAGAACATAGGAACCTGTGTAACGGCACTGATATCATGTATAGGAACCAAGAAGAATGCCAAGAGAGCTGCGTTTGTGCATCTGTACTTCAACATCATAGGAACAGTCGTGTTCATGGTGGTGTTCTACACGGTCAATTCATTTGTACACTTCCAGTTCCTGAATGATTCAGCGAATGCAGCTGGTATAGCTGTTGTACACAGTGTGTTCAACGTTGCAGCGACACTTCTTCTGCTTCCGTTCTCAGGCGGACTTGAGAAGCTTGCAACGCTCACTGTCAGAGATAAGGATGAGGTGGAGAAAAATACTCCTGCAGAGCTGGAGATGCTCAAGCGTCTGGATGCCAGATTCCTTGAGAAACCAGCATTTGCTGTTGGACACTGTATAGAGGTCGTAAAATACATGGCTCAGCTTTCAAAGAACAGTGTTGATATGGCACTGTCACTGGTTGATAATTATGATGAAGCGGTCAGGGATAAGGTTGAGGATCTTGAGGGCATCATAGATACCTATGAGGATGAGGTCGGTTCTTATATGGTAAAGCTCAGCAGCAAGGAGCTCTCCCATGAGGATAGCCAGAAGGTATCGATCGGACTTCATGTCATAGGTGATCTTGAGAGAATGTCGGATCACGCCATAACCATAGCGGATATATGCAGGAAGATGAATGAGGCGGGCGCGTCCTTCTCAGAAAAGGCAAAGTCAGAGCTGGGTGTATACAAGGATGCAGTTCAGAACATAGTCAGCATGACTGTGGAGGCTTACGACAAAGAAGACCTTCAGGAGGCATCCCATGTGGAGCCGCTTGAGGAAGCCATCAATGAGCTCAACAGCGCGGTTAAGAAGCAGCATATCAAGAGACTTCAGAAGGGGAAATGTACCATTGAGCTCGGAATATCACTGGAGAATCTTATCAACAACTATGAGAGAGTTGCAGATCACTGTTCCAACGTGGCGGTGGCAATGCTTCAGTTAAAATCAGATAACTTTGATACACATGAATATCTGGATAACATGAAGAAGGATTCCAACATAGATTTCCAGAGCATGTACACATATTACAGAGAGATGTACAAGCTGAAGTGATATCTGGCACGTATAAATAAAAAAATAATGATAAAAATAAAATTGCAATACGCATGTAAATGAAAGTGGTATTACACAGGGAAAGGAGACAAAATGGCAGTACATATTTATATTGTAGAAGACGATAAGAATATAAGAGAGATAGAGATGTTTGCTCTGAAAAACAGCGGATATGCGGTGGAGGAGTTTGAGAATGCGAAATCCTTCTTCTCAAGGTCTGCGGAGAAGGTCCCTGATCTGGTACTCCTGGATATCATGCTCCCAGACATGGATGGTCTTGAAATTGTGAAGAAGCTCAGGAGCAGACCTGATACTGTCAGAGTTCCGATTATCCTTGTGACAGCCAAGACTACAGAGCTTGACAAGGTCAAGGGCTTGGATATAGGAGCGGATGATTACCTCACCAAGCCATTTGGCGTGATGGAGCTCATATCCAGAGTCAAGGCGCTGCTCAGAAGAAGCAGGGCGCTGCAGGATGACAAGCAGATGGTACTCGGGGATATAACCCTTGATTCAGAGAGACGCGAGGTGCATGTGGGCGGTGAGTTGTGTGAGCTTACCTTCAAGGAGTTTGAACTCTTAAAGCTTCTCATGGTTAATGCAGGAATAGTCCTTCACAGAGACACGATTATGTCGGATGTGTGGGGAACGGATTACGAGGGCGAATCCAGAACCCTTGATATGCATATCAAGACTTTGAGACAGAAGCTTGGCGAAGCAGGTAATATGATAAAGACGGTTAGAAATGTAGGGTATAAGATGGAGTAGCATATGGGTAAGAGAGACGATAAAAGACTGAAAAAGGTTATCAATCTGGAGTTTATTATCTTTTCACTGGTGGCCATAGCGGTGACCATGGTCCTGTCGACGTTTATATTCTATGAGGTGTACAAGGCGGAGATCATAAGGGATCTGAAGGGGTATGCTGAGGTGCTTAAGAATACCGGAGATTTCGGTGGGGAAGACCGCGGTGTGTATGCAAGCGTGGATACCAATGACCTCAGATTGACGCTTATAGCGCCCGACGGCAGTGTTCTGTATGACAATCAGGCCGATGAGATTTCCATGCAGAACCATCTTGACAGACCAGAGATAGCAGAGGCATTTGAAAATGGTGATGGACAGGTTATAAGAAAGTCGGAAACCCTCAATAAGAGCACATATTACTATGCGATACTGCTCAAGTCTGGAAGGGTGCTGAGAATAGCGAGGGAGACCAACAATGTAATCAGTATGTTCCTTGCGGCTGTGCCGGTCATGCTGGTGGTGATGGCGCTCCTGGTCTGTGTCACCATCATAGTGACACACTATCTGACCAGAAACATATTGAAACCAATAGAGCAGATGGCAAACAGTCTGGACGACGATACCCACATAGTTGCGTACAAGGAGATGCGGCCATTTATAGATATGATACAGAAGCAGCATGCGGATATAGTGAAGAGCTCACAGATGAGACAGGAGTTCACGGCAAATGTATCACATGAGCTCAAGACGCCGCTCACATCCATATCGGGGTATTCGGAGCTTATCGAGACAGGTATGGCCACCGAGGCGGATGTACATCATTTTGCAACTGAGATCCACAAGAACTCCAACAGACTTCTCACCCTCATCAATGACATAATCAGACTGTCAGAGCTGGATGTATCTGAGGATGCGCCACTGATGGAGAAGATCGATCTGGCGGTCATAGCCAGAACAGCCACGGATATGCTGGCGATAAACGCAGAGAAGAACAGTGTGACACTCAGCTATGATGGCAGTCACGGATATATATATGCGAACAAGATGATGATGGAGGAGCTTGTGTATAACCTCACAGACAACGCCATCAGATATAACAATAAGAATGGAAGTGTGGATGTATCTGTAAAGGCAGAGGATGGCAAGGTTATACTCAGGGTGAAGGATACGGGAATAGGAATCCCGAAGGAGCATCAGGAGAGGATATTTGAACGATTCTACAGAGTGGACAAGAGCAGATCGAAGTCCACAGGTGGCACAGGACTTGGCCTGGCCATAGTAAAGCATATAGTTGCCCGCAACAATGCACAGCTTGATATGGACAGTGAACCAGGTAAGGGAACTGACATAAAGGTTACATTTGACGCATATAGGGAAGATGAACAATGATGCAGTCGAAATCAATGAATTTTGATGGGGAATGCTGTAAAAGAACAGAATAGATGCTACAATAAAAAGGAGCCTGGTGGAAGTGTATTAGCCAGACTCCTTAAGTATATTGGTATTCACACACACCGACATTAAGTTCGAAAATATGTGAAATCTTCTGAATTTAATAATATAATACAGCATGTTACGAAAAAAATCAAGTGGTAATTATGCATAACATACAATGCGGTTTATACATAATTCACAAAACATGCAGTTGAAAGGCAGATAATTTTGGCGGATCGGAAGGAAACAAATTCTTGATTATTGAATTTTATAGTATTACTATATGGTCTTGAATAAGGAGAGTGATAGTATGTCAGCAAACGAATATTTAAGGGCTCAGAAGCTTGGTGAGAAGAGATATCAGGCAGCCGTAGCAAAAAATGAATATCCATATCTTCCGGTTTTGGATGAAATAATATCACCATCCGACACTGTGGGTGAGGTGAATCTTGGTCTCCAGACCATATCGCTTGACCGCGTGGTTGGAACCGCTACCGCTGCAAGGACGACGGCGTTTGCTAGTAATTTTATGCCTATATTGGATTATCATACTGAATTTGGAATGAAATGGACCGCATTGTGTGAGTCCCACATAGAGGAAGGTATACATGACCCGATAAAGGTATATGAGTATATGAACAAATTCTATGTAGTAGAAGGAAATAAGAGAGTGAGTGTGCTCAAATACTTTGGTGCGGACTCAGTTCCTGCCATGGTTACAAGAAAGATACCTAGAAGGACCGACTCACTTGAGAATAAGATATATTTTGAATTTATAGATTTCCACAAGCAGACGGGGATCAACTATGTATATTTCTCACAGCTCGGTGGATATGATAAGCTCAGGGAGTTCATAGGGATCACTAAGGATGCGGTTTTCACAGAGGATGAGAGACTGGATTTCAACTCGGCACATCTCGCATTTGAGAAGGCTTATCTTGCTAAGAAGGGCAATGAGGAGCTTACTATAACAGTGGACGATGCCATGCTTGTATTCCTCAATGTGTATGGCTATGAAGCTCTTAAGAACATGACTACATCCCAGGTGAAGGACAGTGTTGACAAGGTATGGAATGAGATAGTCCTCACAAATGAGAAGAAGGATAAGACGGTTCTTCCAAAGCTTGATCCTGTGGAGCCTAAGAAGTCCATACTCGACAGGGTTATAAAGCCATCAGGCCCTTCGAACCTGAAGGTGGCATTTGTGTATGATAAGTCGCCAGCCAACTCGGTCTGGACATACAGCCATGAACTGGGTAGAATGGACATGGAGAATAAACTCGGAGATTCTGTCGACAGCAGAACCTTCTGTAATGTGGATACACCTGCCAAGCTGACAGAGTGCCTTGGAAGACTTGTGGATGAGAAGTATGATGTGATATTTACGACAGGGCCTGAGATGCTTCCTGAGGCTCTTAAGACTGCAGTGCTCCACCCGGAGATAAAGATACTTAACTGTTCCCTCAGCCTTGCGAACAGCCATGTGCGTACCTATTATGCAAGAATGTACGAGGTGAAGTTCCTCACCGGTATGATAGCGGGAAGCCTTTGTGCTGACGGACAGATAGGATATGTAGCTGATTATCCGATATTCGGAACAACAGCGAACATCAATGCATTTGCCATCGGAGCAAGGATGGTCAACCCTAGGGCAAAGATATATCTGCAGTGGACGAAGGTTAAGAATGCTGATCCACAGAAGTTCTTCGAGAGAAATGGAATAACATATATATCCGATAGAGACATGATCATGCCGGATGATGCGTCACGAAACTTCGGACTTTATCACTATGATCAGAATGGAGAGGTCGTCAACCTTGCCATGCCTTTCTACAACTGGGGTGCATTCTATGAGAGGATCCTTAGATCCATACTGGAGGGCAACTGGAAGCAGGAGGAGAAGAACGAGACCAGCAATGCGATAAGCTACTGGTGGGGTATGTCAGCGGGAATAGTTGACGTCATATGCTCAAAGCACCTTCCGGCCGGAACACAGAAGCTCATATCGGTTATGACAAACCTCATAAGAGAGGGCGCTATCACACCGTTCAGCGGAAAGCTTACATCCCAGAACGGAATAGTGAGAAATGAAGATGACGGAGCGATGCTCCATGAAGATATACTCAAGATGGATTGGCTTGCTGAAAATGTAGTGGGCATGCTCCCTACAGAGGACGATCTTGTCGATGAGGCAAAGACGGTAGTTGCACTTCAGGGTATAGACACACCGGAGAGTCTGGAGCTCAAGTCGGTTCCGGAAGTGAAATAAGATAAATCTCCTACGGAGAAGGTATACTGTAGTACAGGGGAATAGATACGTGAAGATTTTGTTGTTGGCGGATGAAGAATCCAAGTATTTGTGGGATTATTTTGATAAGAGTAAGGTCGAGGGAATAGACCTGATAATATCCTGTGGCGATTTATCGCCACAGTATTTGTCGTTCCTTGCGACATTCAGTCATGCGCCCGTTCTCTATGTCCATGGCAATCACGACGTGTGCTACAAGGATACACCGCCGGGGGGCTGCGAGTGCATAGACGACAAGCTTTATGTGTATAAGGGTGTCAGAATTCTGGGACTTGGCGGTTCGATGGAATACAAGTTTGGTGGTGCGGATCATCAGTATTCCGAGCGTGCGATGGCCAAAAGAGTACGGAAACTCAGGTTTAAGATCATGAGGAACAAGGGCTTTGACATACTTGTTGCCCATTCGCCTGCATACAGGATAAATGATTCCGAGGATCTCCCACATACAGGTTTTAAGTGTTTCAGAACGCTTATGGAGGAGTACAGACCTAAGTATTTTGTCCATGGCCATGTGCATATAAATTATGGAAGAGATTTTGTCCGCGAATCAAAATACGAGGACACGACGATCATAAATGCCTATGAGAGATATATTATTGAAATTTAGGCAGAAATATTTTGAAATTAAATAATTTTGGCGAAAAGACAGGAATAAATCAAATTTATTGCTGTCTTTCTTGCGAAAATGGAGTTTTTTTGATAAACTGTGGTGAGTTGATATAGTTTATTGATAAGATCCGGAGAAGCTCCGGGATGATGAACAGGGATTGGATAAAGGAAGGAGACATGAGGTTTGGAAAGAAACAGCGAGGAATATAACAGAATACTGGATGAGCTTACAGGTTATTGTACAGAATCTGGCAAGATAGACCAGAACCTCTATGTCAATTATGATGTCAAGAGAGGCCTCAGAGATTCCACAGGAAAAGGTGTACTCACGGGACTCACAGAGATATCTGATGTCATAGGATATGATGTAATAGATGGAGAGAGAGTGCCGACTGATGGTCGTCTGTATTATCAGGGGTACAATGTTGAGGATCTCGAGAGAGGTTTTCACGGAAGTAAATTCGGATTTGAGGAGACTATGTATCTTCTGTTGTTTGGAAAGCTTCCAAATGAGCAGCAGTTTAAGAGATTTGTTGAGATGATGGAGTGCTACAGGGAGCTTCCTAGAAAGTTTACAAGAGATGTTATCCTCAAAGCACCAAGCAAGAATATGATGAACGTTCTGCAGAGATGTGTTCTCACACTCTATTCATATGATGATAATCCGGATGATATAAGCATAGAGAATGTTCTCAGACAGTGTATGGAATTGATAGCACAGTTCCCTGTGATCGCCGCATATGGTTATCAGGGCTACAAGCACTATTTCCACGACATGAGTCTTGTAATACACAATCCGAAGCCGGGGCTTTCCACTGCGGAGAATTTCCTGAGGCTTATCAGATCGGATAAGAAATATACAGAGCTTGAGGCGCAGGTGCTTGACATATGTCTGGTTATACACGCTGAGCATGGTGGTGGTAATAACTCCACATTTACAACTCATGTAGTATCGTCGACAGGAACAGACACATATTCTGCAGTTGCAAGTTCACTTGGATCGCTGAAGGGACCTAAGCATGGTGGTGCGAACCTCAAGGTTCAGCAGATGTTTGATGACCTCAAGAGCAATGTCAAGAACTGGGATGATGAGGCTGCACTGGAGAAATATCTCACAGGACTTATTGACAAGAAGGGCTTTGACCATTCAGGCCTTATATATGGAATGGGTCATGCGGTATACACCAACTCAGATCCTAGAGCTAGGATACTCAAGGGATATGCAGAGAGACTTGCCCAGGAGAAGGGCAGGACAAAGGAATTTGAGCTGTACAAGAAGGTTGAGGAGATATCAGGAAGACTGCTTGCGGCCAGAAGACGCAGCGGCAAGCCTATATCGGCAAATGTAGACTTCTACAGTGGATTTGTATATACGATGCTCGGTATCCCTATCGAGCTGTTTACTCCTATATTTGCCATCGCACGTATTGCAGGATGGTCAGCGCATAGAATAGAGGAGCTTGTCAATTCCGGCAAGATCATCAGACCTGCATACAAGTATGTGGGAACACACAGAGAGTATCTGCCGATGGAAGACAGATAAAGTTATGTACGGCAGATTAAGATAAAGCCGGAGAATACAATAGACATGCATACAGCGCTTCAATCTTCAATAGACAAGGTTGGGGCGCTTAGTGCATTTGATGACAAGGAGATGACCTGGAACATGAAAGATAAGAATAAGAACGCAAAGACTGAGGAAAAGACAAATGTCATGCGCATACTTGACAGCAAGAAGATAAAGTACAACCATTATTGTTATGTGGAGACGGGCGAGACGAATGGAGAGAAGGTTGCTGCCATACTTGGACAGGATCCTGCGTATGTGTATAAGACCCTGGTGACCGTTGCGAAGTCCGGCGCAAATTACGTGTTTGTAATTCCTGTCAAGGAGGAACTTGATCTCAAGAAAGCTGCGAAGGCTGTGGGAGAGAAGTCGATAGATATGCTCAAGGCAAAGGAACTCCTCCCTCTTACCGGATATATACATGGCGGCTGCTCACCTATCGGTATGAAGAAGTTTTTCAGGACCACGATAGATGCAAGTGCTGAAAATCTTGATAAGATGTATGTGAGTGCGGGTAAGGTTGGGTATCAGATAGAGATAGCCCCTGCGGATCTGGAGAAGGTCATACGTCTGGAGTATGTGGATGTGACGGTGTAAAGGACTAAATTACGTGACAAAAAAGCTGAAATTAAGAAGCTGAAAAATTAAAAAAAGCAGGAATATGAGCCCCTATAACGAAGTTTGCTGGGTTTCATATTCCTGCTTTTAGTTTATCTGCAAAATGTATCTGCCTCGACCGATCCGTTGTTATCTCTGCCATCTTCCGGCGGCACCGCAAGGAAGAACAAGACCTGTCTCTGTGACAGGAAGTCCGATCTCATCTGCCACAACATGTCCGCCAAATCTGCTCTTTACCTCTGTGGATATCATATATGTGAGCACCGCAGGCGCGAGACCTGTTGTATATGAATTTACAAGGAAGAAAAGCGGCTTGTCACAGAGAAGCTGGCTGCAGAGCTTGATGAAAGGATGGATCTTCTCTTCGATCTTCCATATCTCACCCTTTGGTCCTCTGCCGTATGAAGGAGGATCCATGATGATCGCGTCATATTTGTTGCCTCGTCTGATCTCTCTTTCGACAAATTTCACACAGTCGTCAACTATCCATCTGATCGGTGCGTCGGCGAGCCCTGATGATGCTGCGTTTTCCTTTGCCCAGGTAACCATTCCCTTGGATGCATCAACATGGGTGACTGCAGCTCCGGCTTTGGCGGCTGCGCATGTTGCGCCCCCTGTGTATGCGAACAGGTTCAACACCTTAATATCCTTTTTAGGTGAGTTCTTTATCAGTTCGCTGAACCAGTCCCAGTTGACAGCCTGCTCAGGGAACAGACCAGTGTGCTTGAAGCTGAATGGCTTCAGATTGAAAGTCAGATCCCTGTAATTTATCGTCCACTGCTTAGGCAGGCTGAAAAACTCCCATTCTCCGCCGCCTTTGTTGCTTCTATGATAATGTCCGTTCAGTTTATTCCATGCAGGATTTTTCTTTGGAGTGCTCCACAGAACCTGGGGATCTGGTCTGAGTAGAGTGTATTTGTCCCAACGCTCAAGCTTTTCTCCGTCAGAGCAGTCAATAACTTCATAATCTTTCCATCCATCTGCTATCCACATATATGTAATCCTTCCTTATAAAAATAACTTCAAAAAATATATCCTATAGATTATACTTGTATCAAAGCACTGCGTCAAGGCTGCTGTGTGCATAGATTGATGACAGAGATTAATGACGATACAGATTGTTGGTAATGGAGAAGTTGGAATAATGGCAGATATAAGTATAAAAGAATTAATAGAAGAGATGGTACAGAGTGATCCCCACAAGATTATCCTCAGTGGCGGACGCGGTGAATATAGAAAAATGGTATTTGAGAGAAAAATCATAGGCGGTAAAAGGTGCTTTCAGATAGAAAGGTATACGGAGAAGCAGGTGTTCCACCAGAATATAGATGAGGACGAGCTTGAAGAAGCACTGGCCGGAGATCTGCAGGATGGATTCAGACAGATAAACATGTTCTCGGCCCGGGAGGAGTGGGATGTGAAGATCTCAAAGAAGGGCAAAGTAGCTGTGAATAAGAGGTACACGGAGAATAAACTCATAACTGTTCAGGGGAACAACCGAAGAAAGAAATACATACTTGAAGAGGGAATGGATATCCCTGTATTTACCCATCTGGGCATATTTACAAAGGATGGCAAGGTTGTGCACTCCATGTATGACAAGTTTAAGCAGATCAACAGATTTGCGGAGATCGTGGACAATGTCATGAAGAGCTACAATAAACCTTCTATTAATATAGTAGATTTTGGATGCGGCAAATCGTATCTGACATTTATAGTTTATTATTATCTGCATGAGGTTAAGGGGCTTGATGTCCATATAACCGGACTGGATCTCAAGGAGCAGGTGATAAAAGACTGCAATGCGCTGGCGGAACAGTTTGGATATACCGGACTAAAATTCGAACTTGGGGATATAAATGGGTATAAGACGGATGTGGATGTGGATATGGTCATGACGCTGCATGCGTGTGATGTTGCCACGGACTATGCGCTGTACAATGCCATTTGCTGGAACGCACAGTATATATTGTCCGTGCCCTGCTGCCAGCATGAGCTGAATAAACAGATGCATTCTGATGAACTGGCTGCGCTGACAAGATACGGTATCATCAAGGAGAGGATAGCTGCGCTGGCAACAGATTCTATCCGCGGACATATGCTTGAGGCGTGTGGATATAAGACTGATATAATGGAATTTATAGACATTGCACATTCGCCTAAAAATCTGCTCATAAGAGCTGTGAAGAAAAATGTATCTCCGGACAGGAGAAAGAAGGCTCTTAAGGATGCGGAAGTACTTTGTGAGGAGTTTGGATTCAGACAGACTCTGATGGAGATGATTAAGGCGGATGGCAGGATATAATTGGATTAAACCTGTGGTTTGTTGTGTGTGTGATGGTTGTGGCATATTATTAAGGAGGATATCATGAGGGCTGCGCTGTATATAGATTGTGATAGCATAGAGGCAAAGGCTGTGCCTGTTATATATGAGGATATAATCAGAACGGACAAGCTTGTGATCTGCAAGATGTTTAATTCCGACAAAGACGATGACAGCTTTGTGGAGAGTGCAGGGAGGTTCAGAATACAGGACTGCATGCATGGAGAGTATAAGGTGTCATCGGCGATGGTTGCGCTGGCCGTGGAGGTTATGGCGGATGCTGCGCTGTCAAAGCCAGAGCGCATATATATAGCAACGGGGGACAGTCTGACGGTACCGCTTCTCGACAAGCTGAGGCTCACGGATATAGAGGTTGTGGTTGCCGGTCCATGTGACGCAGACAAAATCCTTGTGAACAGCGCCCAGAGATATATGTATATAGATGTTCTTGCTGGAGGAAAATGCACTGCTGATATACCGGATATAGGTGATATAGCAAAGGAGATATATTCGGTTTCTTCCTATTATAAAGGACAGGGAAGAGATGCTGTCATGGAACAGGTGTATGAAGGCGTTGTGAGAAGATACCCGGATTTTGATGTCAGAAATTATGGCTATACTCATCTTGATACATTTGTGGAGAATAATGTGAGTGGAGTGAAGGTTTATACCGATGAGAATGGCGTGACAAAGCTGGCGTTGGTCGATGACAGGGAGGAGATAGACACATTTGCATATGAGTATATGACGGGCAGGGGATATAAGATAGGTGATATGGCAGAGCTGCTCGATGCGATTCGAAGCAGATTCCCTGGGTTTGCGATGGAGAATTATGGTTACCATACAGATTACGGGTTCATCTTAAGCTTTTCGAAGTTTGAGATATGGGACAACAAGGGGATCAAGATGAAGAGGACATTCAAGCTGAGTGAATCTGGCGAGTGATACCCTGTAAATACCCGTTAAAAAAATTCAAAAAAACATAAAAAAATTAAAAAAAACTCTTGATTTAAAGAAATCCCTAGTATATAATCAAACGTGCTGTGGCATGATAGCTGAGAAGCGGAGGTTGCTGCGTACATATATGACGCAGGTTTTTCGTGGAGCGAATGTCAATTTACAAAACTGGCGACAAGTCACTGTACAATATAACCGTCTGTCAAGAGGACAGAAACGACGTGATGGTTCTGGGTTTTAACTTAGGACACACACGGGAGAGTGTACAGTCACCGCTTGTCGTACTGGTCTTTAAAAGTACGAAAAGGAGGCGACTTTTTTTATGGCAAATCAGATTATGAGAATTACACTTAAGGCTTATGACCACAAACTTATCGACAAGGCAGCAGCACAGATTGTTGATACAGTTAAGAAGACTGGCGCAAAGGTAAGCGGACCAGTTCCAATGCCTACTAAGATTGAGAAGATCACAATCTTAAGAGCAGTTCATAAGTACAAGGACTCAAGAGAGCAGTTTGAGCAGAGAACTCATAAGAGACTTATCGATGTTGTAGCACCAACTCAGAAGACAATTGATGCATTACAGAAGATCGATCTGTCCGCTGGCGTGTTCATCGATGTTAAGATGAAATAATCAAAGTCAGACAGCAATTCAAAAGAAACCCAATTAGATGCGGACTAATTTAAAACAAACCGCAGAAACAATTAAATAACAGTACCTAATGCATTTTCGGATGTAATTTAGTATGATTGCAGATGCAATCCGCTGTGAATTAAATTAGGAGGAAACAGAAATGAAGAAGGCTATATTAGCTACAAAAGTCGGAATGACACAGATTTTCGACGAGAACGGTGTATTAACACCAGTTACAGTATTGCAGGCTGGTCCATGTGTTGTAACCCAGATCAAAACAGTTGAGAATGACGGTTACGATGCAATTCAGGTAGGATTCGGCGAGAAGAAGGAAAGAGTAACAACAAAGGACGTATCAGGAAAGAAAGTTATCAGAAATCCACATGGTGCTGGTAAGGCAGAGGTTGGTCATGCTAAGAAGGCAGGAACAACTCCAAAGGCTTTCTATAGAGAGTTCAGACTTGAGAACACTGCTGAGTACGAGCTTGGCGCAGAGATCAAGGCAGACGTATTTGCTGCTGGCGACAAGATTGATGTTACTGCTAAGTCAAAGGGTAAGGGATACGCAGGCGGTCTTAAGAGACACGGCCTTAAGTCAGGTCCTTCAGGACATGGTTCAAAGTATCACAGACATGCAGGTTCAAACGGTTCTGCAACTACTCCAGGTAGAGTATTCAAGGGCAAGAAGATGCCTGGACATATGGGTAGCGTAAGAGTTACAATCCAGAACCTTGAGGTAGTTAAAATAGATGTTGAGAACAATGTAATCTTGGTTAAGGGCGCTGTTCCAGGACCAAAGAAGTCATTGGTTATGATTAAAGATACAGTAAAGTCTGGTAAGTAGGGCTTTGGAAAGGAGAGACAACAATGGCATCAGTTAAGGTTTATGACATTGAAGGCAAAGAAGTTGAGACATTAGAGCTCAATGATGCAGTTTTCGGTGTAGAAATAAATGAGCATATAATGCATAAGGCTGTAGTTGGTCAGTTAGCCAACAACCGTCAGGGAACACAGAGCGCTAAGACACGTTCAGAAGTTTCTGGTGGTGGAAGAAAGCCTTGGAGACAGAAGGGAACTGGTCATGCTAGACAGGGTTCAACAAGATCTCCACAGTGGACAGGCGGCGGAGTTGTATTCGCACCAAAGCCAAGAGATTATTCAGTTAAGATGAATAAGAAAGAGAAGCAGCTTGCTATGAAGTCAGCACTTTCATCAAAGGTTGCTGAGAACAAGCTGGTAGTAGTTGACAAGCTTGATCTTCAGGAGGCTAAGACAAGCGTATTTGCAAAGATCCTTGCAAAGCTTTCAGCTCCTAAGGCTCTTGTAGTAACAAAGGATAAGAACAATAACGTTGTTCTTTCAGCAAACAACATTCCAACAGTTAAGACAACAGTAGCTAATTCACTTAGCGTATACGATATTCTCAAGTATGAGAAGCTTGTTCTTACTAAGGAAGCAGTTGCAGCAATTGAGGAGGTGTACGCATAATGGCAGATATCAAATATTATGACGTTATACTTAAGCCAGTGATCACAGAGAAGAGCATGAACGCTATGGCTGAGAAGAAATATACATTCCTTGTTCATCCAGAAGCAAACAAGTCACAGGTTAAGGAAGCTGTAGAGAAGATGTTCGAGGGAACAAAGGTTGCAAAGGTCAACACAATGAACAATGACGGTAAGGTCAAGAGACGTGGTATGACACTTGGTAACACAGCAAAGTACAAGAAGGCTATCGTTCAGCTTACAGCTGACAGCAAGGACATCGAGATCTTCGAGGGACTTTAAGATATAGCTGTGGGTGGCTGCACAGTATAGCCGCTCATCACATTAGTTGTATACGCAATCAAAGCGTGAGAATAAATTGAACCGAAAGGAGAACAACAATGGGAATTAAGACATATAACCCATATACACCTTCCAGAAGAAATATGACTGGCTCTGATTTCTCCGAGATCACAAAAACAACTCCGGAAAAATCTCTGGTAACTTCTTTAAAGAAGAATGCTGGTCGTAACAATCAGGGTAAAATCACTGTAAGACACCATGGTGGTGGAAACAGAAGAAAATACAGAGTTATCGATTTCAAGAGAAACGGTAAAGATGGAATCCCGGCTAAAGTAGTCGGAATCGAGTACGATCCGAACAGAACAGCTAACATCGCTTTAATCTGCTACGCAGATGGTGAGAAAGCTTATATCCTTGCTCCACAGGGATTAACAGACGGAATGACTGTTATGAGTGGTGCAGCAGCAGAAGTTCGTGTTGGTAACTGCTTACCGCTTGAGAATATCCCAGTCGGTACTCAGGTACACAACGTTGAGTTATATCCGGGCAAGGGCGGACAGTTAGTTCGTTCCGCTGGTATGAGCGCTCAGTTAATGGCAAAAGAAGGAAAATATGCAACACTTCGTCTTCCTTCAGGCGAGATGCGTATGGTACCTTTAAAATGCCGCGCAACCATCGGTGTTATCGGAAACGGTGACCACAACCTAGTTAACATCGGTAAAGCAGGACGTAAACGTCATATGGGCGTTCGCCCAACAGTCCGCGGTTCTGTTATGAACCCGAATGACCATCCACACGGAGGTGGTGAAGGACGTGCTCCGATCGGACGTCCAGGCCCATGTACTCCTTGGGGTAAACCTGCTCTTGGTCTTAAGACTAGAAAGAAGAATAAATCTTCTAACAAGCTGATCGTAAGACGTAGAGACGGAAAAGCCTTAAAATAAGCTGGCGCTTATTTTAAGGTTTGGAAGAAGCAAGGACGGTTTCTTCCGGTTCACAACGGTGATCCGGGGAGAGATAAGAGACGACTTCTTCCGGTCTTTGAAAAAAATAATAAAAAATTGGAAAACCGGGAGAAGTTTTACTTGCTTCTTTCGGTAATCTCTGATATAATAAACAAGATGTTCGGAGTCCGAGGAAACACACGGCAGTGTGTAAAGGGGACTGACAAAATAGGAGGTAAATTATGGCTCGTTCATTAAAAAAAGGACCATTCGCTGATGTAAGCCTGCTGAAAAAAGTAGACGCTATGAATGCATCCGGTGACAAATCTGTTATTAAGACATGGTCACGTCGTTCTACAATCTTCCCTCAGTTCGTTGGTCATACCATCGCTGTTCATGACGGAAGAAAACATGTACCTGTATATGTAACAGAGGATATGGTTGGACATAAACTTGGTGAGTTCGTTGCAACAAGAACTTACAGAGGACATGGAAAAGACGAAAAGAAATCAGGCGTTAGATAAGAACTATTTTTTGAAAGGAGGTTTCATCCATGGCTAAGGGACATAGAAGTCAGATTAAAAGAGAAAGAAATGAAGTTAAAGATACCAGACCTTCAGCAAAGTTATCTTATGCTAGAGTGTCTGTTCAGAAAGCTTGCTTTGTATTAGATGCTATCCGTGGAAAGGATGTTCAGACAGCACTTGCTATCGTAACATATAATCCAAGATATGCTTCAAGCTTAGTAAAGAAATTATTAGAGTCAGCAATCGCAAACGCTGAGAACAACAATGGAATGAAAGCAGAAAACCTTTATGTTGCAGAGTGCTACGCAAATAAAGGACCGACAATGAAGAGAATCAGACCGAGAGCACAGGGTAGAGCTTACAGAATCGAGAAGAGAATGAGCCACATCACAATCGTGCTTGACGAGAAATAAGGAGGTCAAATATGGGACAGAAAGTTAATCCACATGGCTTAAGAGTCGGCGTTATCAAAGACTGGGACTCTAAATGGTATGCGGAAGCAGATTTTGCAGATTTCTTAGTAGAAGATTACAATATCAGAACATATCTGAAAAAGAAATTATATGCAGCAGGTGTTTCTAAGATCGAGATCGAGAGAGCATCTGACCGTGTGAAAGTTATCATCTACACAGCTAAACCGGGTGTAGTAATCGGAAAAGGCGGAGCTGAGATCGAGAAGATCAAAGGCGAAGTTCAGAAATTCACAGATAAGAAATTAGTTGTTGATATCAAAGAAGTTAAAAGACCGGATCGTGATGCTCAGTTAGTAGCTGAGAACATTGCATTACAGTTGGAGAACCGTGTTTCTTTCCGTAGAGCAATGAAATCCTGCATGGGAAGAACCATGAAATCAGGAGCAAAGGGAATCAAAACATCCTGTTCCGGACGTCTTGGCGGTGCTGATATGGCTCGTACAGAGTTCTATTCAGAGGGAACTATTCCGCTTCAGACATTAAGAGCTGATATTGATTATGGATTCGCTGAGGCAGATACAACCTACGGTAAAGTTGGTGTTAAGGTTTGGATCTACAAAGGCGAGGTACTTCCGACAAGAGCTAATAAGGAAGGAGGAGTACAGTAATGTTAATGCCAAAGAGAGTAAAACATCGTAAACAGTTCCGTGGTTCTATGAGCGGAAAGGCAACAAGAGGTAATACGATCACTTATGGTGAGTACGGTATTATTTCAACTGAGCCATGCTGGATCAAAGCAAATCAGATCGAGGCAGCCCGTGTTGCGATGACAAGATATATCAAACGTGGTGGTAAAGTTTGGATCAAAATTTTCCCAGAGAAGCCAATTACTCATAAACCTATGGGTGTTCGTATGGGTAAAGGAAAGGGTGCTCCAGAGTACTGGGTAGCCGTTGTGAAACCAGGTCGTGTATTATTTGAAATCTCCGGTGTTCCGGAAGACGTTGCGAAAGAAGCGTTACGTCTTGCTACACACAAATTACCTTGCAAATGTAAAGTAGTTTCACGTGCAGATTTAGAAGGCGGTGTATCAAATGAAAACTAGTAAATATTTAGAAGAATTAAAAACACAGTCTGTTGCAGATTTAAATGCACAGTTAGTGGAAGCAAAGAAAGAGCTTTTCAATCTCCGCTTTCAGAATGCCACCAATCAATTGAATAATACGGCCAGGATCAAGGAAGTTCGCCGTAACATCGCGCGGATCCAAACCGTTTTGACGCAGAAGGCTGCTGAGTAAGCGGTCCCTATATGAAGGAGGTAAATTCAGTGGTCGAGAGAAATTTAAGAAAAACCATGATTGGTATCGTTTCCAGCGATAAGATGGATAAGACGATTGTGGTCAGCGTAGTTGACAATGTCAAGCATCCGCTGTATGGTAAGATTGTAAAGAAGACGTATAAGCTGCAGGCTCATGATGAGAACAACGAGTGCCAGGTTGGCGATCGCGTTCGCGTTATGGAGACCAGACCGCTCTCTAAGAACAAGAGATGGCGTGTAGTGGAGATCGTCGAGAAGGCCAAATAATTGGTATCGGTATATTTTGTTTGTAATCGAATAAGGAGGTATCAGTCATGGTACAGCAGGAAACTAGACTGACGGTGGCCGACAATACCGGTGCCAGAGAGCTTCTGTGCATCCGTGTGATGGGCGGATCCACCCGTAGATACGCCGGCGTAGGCGATGTGATCATTGCTGCGGTTAAGGATGCAACGCCAGGCGGCGTTGTAAAGAAGGGCGATGTTGTCACAGCTGTTGTAGTTCGTACAACACAGCCGATTCGTCGTAAGAATGGCGCATATGTTCGTTTCGATGATAACGCGGCCGTTATCATCAAGGAGGATCTGAATCCTCGTGGAACTCGTATTTTTGGCCCCGTAGCAAGAGAGCTTCGAGAGAAGAAGTACATGAAGATTCTGTCTCTGGCTCCGGAAGTTCTGTAATAGGAGGCAAAAAGAATGGCGAAGATGA
>ERZ780168.1485-NODE-1485-length-24156-cov-6.802000_pt1 | contig 24156 bp, 19 predicted proteins | sample MGYA00510981_ERZ780168 | MGnify/ENA primary metagenome ERZ780168 (study PRJEB29588, sample SAMEA2158769) | human gut metagenome | biome: human gut; feature: human-associated habitat; material: faeces | place: Denmark | collected 2008/2010 ...
CATAACGTGAAGGCGTGGAAACAGCCGAGGATGAATGAGCGTCCGTAAAGCTACGGCCCTGCGATGCCAGACGGTCTATATTGGGAGTCTTGACCTTGGTGGCACCGTAACAACCAATGTCGCCATAGCCCAAGTCATCAACGTTGATAATGATTACATTGGGCTTGACCTCAGTGGAAACCGGAGATTGCTGCGCGACGGCAGGCAAAGCGCTGAATCCCATCCCTACTGTGAAGGAGAGGGACCCGGTGAGAAGTTTGTGTTTCATGTTTCACTCAATTTATCGGTTAATACAACATCCTTGCAAATAGAAGGTCAATGAATCCTGAATATCTTTATCCCATTCAAGAACGTCATTCCCTTCACCGCCTCAAAGTCCACTGTAAGGTTTCCACCGGTTACGGCAATACGCAATTTCTTGGATATGCAACGGTTCCCGCCTACTTCTATCGCCGGAGAGAAATGGCTCAACCAAGGCCGACCGTTGACAGAAACATTGAAGACACTGCCGCGGAAATCGGCATTGTCTAGGGTAGCGACAGCTCCCAAATCGTAAGTCACCCGTTCGGAACGTGCGTTCAGGTCAGCAAAAAGAAGTTCCACTTCATAGTCGCCGTCGGGCAAGTCGAAGCGATAGGCTTTGATGCCCTTGCGTTTGGTCTGGAGCAAAGGAACGTTACGGGTGTCTTTCACTTCGGCAGTGGTTCCGATACGTCCCGGAGAACGGCGGAAAATCTCTCCACCTATGTAGCCCCAACTCCCAGGAGTATAAGCTTGGTCGGGAAGCCAGCAAAGATCACTCTTGTCATCCGTAAAGAAACAGTTGCTGCCCACGTTCACTGCAAGTTCCAGCTGTCCGGAGCCGGCTGCCGCGATATAGCGAGGCTGCATCTTCACAAAAATGTCCGAAACCTGCTCCACCTTCTTCCCTTGATAGATGCCGGATGCTACAAGCGTGTTTCTTCCCACAACAAGAGGTACCCGCCACCCAGCATGGCAATTCTCAATGTCTTGTACAGAGAGTTTTTTCCCATTGACAGACAGCTCTACCTTATCCAGATTGGAATACACTTTCACCGGATGTTCCACTGCTTCGCCGTCCGAAACCACAGTCCGATGCTTCCAGTCATCCACAGCAATGTGCAGCACCGGAATATCCTTACGCAAAAATGCCTGAAAATAATAAAACACATCTTTAGGCCGGCGATCATTGTACATCAGCCCTTTATTATTAATGTGTGGCGTAGCCTCCTGGCGATTGGCAGAACTGAAATCAATGAAATTCCACTCTGTGGCGCCGACTATGAACGGCCGCCTCATGATAGCGGGCAGATAGTATTCGAGGTACAACTGCTGCCATTGCATGGAGAAATCGAATATCTGCGGCTCGAGCGACTGCAAGCGCGGGTCGGAACCGGCACCGAACTCACTGATTATTAACGGACGGTGCGGGTATTTACGATGCTCTTCGTCCACAAAGCGGTCGAAAGACTTGAAGTCGTTCTCATACCAGCCCTGATAAAGGTTCCAACCGGAAATGTCGGTGATATTGCTGAGACCGATTTTATTGTAAATCTGATTGCCGTGGTAGGCCATCGTACTCAGACGGTAGGGGTCTTCCCTCTTCAGAGTTTCCTCCAGATGCCGGGCAAGCGCCAAGGTATTCTCGTAGAAACCGTTGAGCCGTTGTTTCTTCACCCGATACTGCAGCTGGATGACAGCCTCGTTCATATACCCCCACATAATGACGGACGGATGGTTGTAATGCTGGCGAATCATTTCGCGCAAGGCGCTTGTGGCATTCGCGCGGAACTCGTCACCCAAAGCTATCAAATCTACTACCGGAATCTCCTCCCATACCAGCATGCCGAGTTCGTCGCAAGCACGCAACACGGCATCGTCCTGCGGGTAATGTGCCAGACGGACAAAGTTCACACCCATGTCTTTCAGCAACTGCATATCCCTGCGGTGCATCTCATCCGAAAGCGCTATGCCCATCGGCATCTGGTCCTGATGACGGCAAGCTCCCATAAGTTTCAGGGGTTCCCCATTCAACTTGAAGCCTTCCTGCGCATCCACGCTGAACCAGCGGACCCCCAAAGGGACACGTGTCTCATCTTTCAACACCTTGCCACGCACATCTTTCAAAGAAACTTTCACGCTGTACAGATAAGGGGAATCGGGCGACCACAACTGTGGCTTTTCCAACTGTAACCGCTCCTCGAAGGCGAACGCCCCGTCGGCATCTATCCGGACGCTGCGCAAAGATTGGGCTACGGTCTTCCCATCGGTATCCAGCACCTCGACGTCCAACTTCAACACCGCACGCCGCACATCACGGTTCACCAAAGTCCCACGCACACTGATTTCCGCCCTATCCTCACTCACGGAAGGCAAATCGACATAAATGCCCGTAGAGGCATAGTCGGTAAGGCTGATGTGCTGCTTTGCAGCACTGATGAGCCACACATTGCGGTAGATGCCGCCAAAGATGGTGAAGTCGCCGGACAAAGGAGGTATCCGGTCGTTCTGATTATTGACGTGCACCATCAGCAGATTCGGGGCATCAGTCCTTACTTTATCCGTAATGTCTACGGTAAAGGCAGAGTAACCTCCTTTGTGGGTAGTGAGCAGCTCGCCGTTGAGGTACACATCTGCCAGAGAATTGACAGCATCAAATTTCAGGTAAAGCTGCTTATCCCGCATCTGCGCGGCATCCGTACGGAACTCTTTCTTATACCAGGAAGAAGCCCTGCGGTAGTTACGGGTAGAATAGGCATCCGTATTCCAGGTATGTGGCAGATGTACCTGTTCCCAACCTTCCTCATGACATCGCACTTTCTGGAACCGATTGTCATTATACGCAACATAATACCAGCCGTCATTGAAACTCTGAACCACCCGCCCGGCATTGACAACCGGGTACATGGTGGACAGACACAATATTAATAAAAATATTTTCTTCATGTTTTTCAATAGATTATATTATTCCACACAAGTCAGGCAAATACTGCAAGAATGCTGCATATAGTTTGCAGTGAAAATGCAGACAATATGCAGCAACAATGCCATCTCAACGCAGTGTCTCGAATGCTGCATATTGCCGCCTCGGGAATCAGTTAGAGTAACGTGAACGTTGCTTTCTTTACGTCCCGGCTATTTCTGCCAATCATCACCTCAAAGTTACCGGACTCGCATACAAAATCAAGATTGTAGTTGTAGAACTTCAGCAATTCGGGGGTAATCTTGAAAGATACTTTTTTAGATTCGCCGGCTTTCAGGAAAATCTTTTCAAAGCCTTTCAACTCTTTCACCGGACGGGTTACACTTCCCACAAGGTCACGAATATAAAGTTGAACCACTTCTGCACCGTCTCTCTTGCCGGTATTGGTCACAGTCACGGTAGCAGTCAGTTCGCCCTTATCCGTCATGCTAGTCTTGTCCAAAGCCACGTCGCTATAAGAGAATGTTGTATAGCTCAAGCCGAAACCAAAGGGATAAAGCGGTTCATTGTCTATGTCTATATAGTTGCTGCGGAATTTCTGGAACCATGCACCGTCGGCAAGAGGGCGGCCCGTGTTCTTGTGGTTGTAGAACAAAGGAATCTGTCCCACGCTCTTCGGGAAAGTCGTAGTCAGCTTCCCACTCGGATTCACATCACCAAACAATACATCACCGATGGCAAAACCTGCCTCACTGCCCGCAAACCATACATTCAGAATGGCCGGCACGTTTGCCTGCTCCCAGTTCAGTACCAGCGGACGACCGGTAAACAGCACCAGTACCACCGGTTTTCCCGTTTTCAATAATTCCTGTAACAGTATGCGTTGGGTGTCCGTCATTTCAAGATTCGTGCGGCAACTGCTCTCTCCACTCATTTCCGAAGACTCACCGAGCGCAGCCACAATAACATCCGATTTGGCAGCCACGGCAAGAGCCTCGTCCAGCAACTCCTTGTCCGAACGATTGTCACGGTGTAAAGAACGTCCGAACATAGTGGCACGTTTCTCATATTCGGCATCACTCATCAAATTACAGCCTTTCGCAGTCAGTATTTCGGCTTTACCGCCTGCTACCGCCTTCAAACCTTCAGCCAAAGAAGTAGCATTCTTCAATACGGCAGCCACACTCCAAGTACCCGGCATATTACTGCGGCTGTCTGCCAACGGACCTACCACAGCAATAGTGCCCTTCTTGGCCAGCGGAAGCACATTACCCTCGTTCTTCAGCAACACCAAGCTCTCCGAAGCAATCTTACGCGCAGCGGCACGATGCTCTTTGGTAAAGATTTGCTTCTTGGCACGCTTCACATCACAGTATTTATAAGGATTATCGAACAAGCCCAACTTGTACTTAGCTTCCAAAATACGGCGACAAGCCACATTAATTGCTTCTTCTGTCACTTTTCCTTCTGTCAATGACTTCTTGAGCGTACCAACAAATGCATCGCTCACCATATCCATATCTACACCAGCATTCAGCGCCAACGCGGCAACAGTCTGCGTATCGCCCATGCCATGGTCGGTCATTTCTGTAATTCCGGTATAATCTGTCACTACAAAACCGTCAAACCCCCACTGCTTACGCAATACATCCGTCATCAACCACTTGTTTCCAGTGGCAGGAATGCCATCGACCTCATTGAAAGAGGCCATCGCACTGCCCACACCGGCATCAACCGCCGCCTGATAGGGCAACATGTATTCATTGAACATGCGCTGATGGCTCATATCTACTGTATTATAGTCACGTCCTGCCTCACCGGCACCATACAAGGCAAAATGCTTTACACAAGCCATAATCTCATCATTACGGCTCATATCCTTTCCCTGATAACCACGTACCATGGCCTGCGCAATGGCTGCTCCCAGAAACGGGTCTTCACCGTTGCCCTCGGACACACGCCCCCAACGGGCATCACGGCAAATATCCACCATCGGACTGAATGTCCAGCAAATACCGTCGGCACTGGACTCAATGGCCGCAATACGCGCCGATTCTTCAACCGCCTTCATATCCCATGTACACGACAATCCCAAAGGAATGGGAAACACCGTTTCATATCCATGAATAACATCCATACCGAATAAGAGAGGAATACCCAAACGACTTTCTTCAACCGCCTGCTTCTGTACATCGCGGATACGTTCCACACCTTTCAGATTGAAAAGCCCGCCCACTTCACCGGCACGAATACGTTTGGCCACATTACTACTTTTAGCCTGACCGGTCGTAATCTCACCGGTAACCGGCAGATTCAACTGACCTATTTTCTCTTCCAGGGTCATCTTCTTCATTAAATCGTCAATGAAACGATTCATATCGACCGGAGATTTCTGCGCATACGCACTAACGGCAGTAAACATCAACAAGGCTAAAAATGATTGTAACTTGAAAAGTAAATGCTTCATGTCTTTCATGCTTTTAATTTATAGAAATATTATTTTGCTGCAAATAAAAGAAAAGCATGCGACAACCTCCACATCCCGCACTACAATAAAAGTACATCCATCACTAAAAAACAAAATAGGAAGTACAATATTAGTACTTCCCCCATTAATATTTTACTGTAAAACAGTTATTTAAAATTTATAAGGAAATCAGTTAGACTTTCTTCCGGAAGCAGATTGAATTTCTTGCGCAACCGGTATCTTGCAGCATCAACCCCACGCGTGGAAATATTGAGCAACTTCGATATCTCCTTTGTCGGCATATTCAAGCGAAGCAATGCACAAAAGCGCAAATCTCCTGAAGTCAAATCTGTATATTGAAGTTTCAGATTACGGAAGAAGTTTTCGTGTATACGGTCAAAATTAGCCTGAAACATAGTCCAATTCTCTTTATCGGACACTATATTGCTATTAACTAAAGTGAGCAGCTTATCCAAGTTCTTACGGCCATACTGCCCCGACAACTTTTGCCGCTGTATCTCTTCTTTCAAGGAATTCAGAAATTCCTGATGGGCGATATTTGTCATTACCACACTGGACAACTCCTTGCTTTTAAAACGCAAATCGGCCTCAAGCTGCTCCTTTTCCAACTCAACAATCTTCTTCTCTTGCCGCTCGAGTTCTGCCTGATGGGCTACGCGCTGCCGTTCAATCACACGGTCTTTCTTTTTCTTCACGAAACGGTAGACCAGATATTGCAACAAAGCCAACAGACACAATCCTGCCAAGATATAACTTCCCACAGCCCAATAAGACAAGTACCACGGAGATAATATCTCAAAAGGAAGCTCTACCGATGCCAAAACCCTATCAGTATTATATATCTCAGCTTGGAAAATATAATTTCCATAAGGAAGACGGGCATACATTTTCTGCAAACTGCGTCCACTGGGCACCCATTGTTCGGAATAGCCATCCAACTTATATCTTACCTTATAAGTATAATCACTATAAACCGGATAACACAAGGTAAAACTCACTGTATTAAATTCGGACTCCACCCGGACTCCCGGCTGCGCCACCAATGTTTTCCGCTCACCACTGAATTCATCAATAGCCCGCATTCCCGAAATCCATAAAGAACGTTTGACTCGGGATTTATACAACGAAGAACTATCCGTCTCAATACGGGCAATGGCATTGTTCAGGCAAAGATAGGAATGATTATTTCTCTTGTCATAAGCCACGCTTCCACGCTCTTCCACTGCCAGACCGTCAAACAAAGAATATGGAATCCGGAGTTCTATATCGAAAGTATTTATCGCACATTTCACCAAATACACCGTTCTGTCCCCTACAAACCAATAACGATCTCCACTTGCACGACTCACAGTCTTGATTTCCCTCAATTCCGCCAATTGTTCATTCATCGTTTCATAAGGAACAATCGAGTCGGTCATATCTTCATAAGTATAAAAGTATTCTCCATTAGAAAAAACCACCCGACCATTGATTTTAAAAAGCGTGAAACTTCCACCCTCTACTTCTCCCAAACTCTCATACTTCCGCACATCCTTTACCAGCTTCATATCCGGATCAATCCGAAAGCGATACAAACCATTCCTTAAGTGTTTCGCCCAGATATTCCCCTGATGGTCCACTTCTATATGGCGAATCATGTGACTGAACCCACGTAAGGACCGAGTAAAATAATACTCTCCCGAAGCAGTTTCCGTATATAAATTCAAAAGCGCATAAGTCCCCTCCAATAAAAAAGACTGTTCCTTCAATTCAATCTTTTCCATACACATCCCTCCCTTTGCGTCAGCCACCTGCTTTGACTTCAATCCCGATATAAGGAAAGTACCCTTGTTGTGTCCGCAAAAAATCTGTTTTCCCCATTCATCGACGAACCACGCTTGTTCTTCCAAGCCCGGAACCAATTCAGCCTTTCCATCCTTAAGCCAATAAAGTCCTTGATTAGAAGCAATATAAGCTTCATTTTCCCTTACTAGAACATCATATACCATACCTATTTTACGAAACGGAGGTTCATAATAATAGATTAGAGAATTATTGTGTATATAGGCAATACCTTCATCCAAAGCTGTCCATATATTATTGTCATCATCACAATACAACTTCAAAACAGTATTGTTCTGTAGTTTATTATCCGTATTGACCTTCCAAATCAGCTTTCCTTTTTTATCCAACGCATATATGCCATCGGATATTGTGCCAACAACGTAGCAACTGTCTTTGGTCATCACCGCACGATTAATGGTATGCTTCCTGAATACATCATCACATTCGGTTTCCCATTTTTCCACCCTCCCATCTCGATAGAGAAAACCTCCCTGATTACGGGTAAGCATTAAAACCGCATCATCATAAGGAAGCCCAGCCAGGACATCGCTATTCCCAAATGCCTTTCTGGGAATAAGTTCTTCCATTTTCCTGCCAGAAAAGACACAAAGTCCACCATTTATTCTTTGAGAATAAAAAGTATTTCCAACCTGAAATAAGTTCAGAGGAAGACTCTTCATCCGAGTACCTTCCACCGAATTTCCATTATAAAAAAAGAGAGAACCAAACGATTGAAAAACAATTTCTCCTTGAACGCAAACAATGTTCCAGATTTCATCGTTATGAAAAGTAAAATCCTTCACCTCATCTTTTAGCGAATGATATTCAAGGGTATTATAAGGAGTACGGACAAAATAACCGAATTCTTCGTAAGAGCCTACATAAATTCTTCCATCTTCACTGATATATATAGCACGCACAATTCCTTTTGTCGGTAATTCATACAACCGCCAAGCACTTCCATCAAATTCCAGCAGTCCATTATTATTGCCAAAATACATCACCCCTCTTTCATCTTGTGCAATAGACCAATTCTGAATACCGGCATTATAATCCGACACCGAATAGCTCCTCACTATAGGAGAAAAAGGTATGGGTGAAGCTTGCAGCAAACTACTGAAAACCAAAGACAAGAGAAACGTTATTGCAATTCTCATGAGTACTGTTTATAGGTATTTACCAGCAAAGATAAAGCTTTTTGCGTTTTCGTAAAAACAAAATCGCGGATTATCCTCTTTTTCTGGAAGATAATCCGCGATAATATCCAAATCCAATTTATTAATTTTCAGCAGTTTTCTGTTTTCCCAAAGGAATAGAAACACCCAAGTAAGCATTGACATTCTTCGTATTCTTACCAAAGAACATATAGTCTGTTCCCGCAAAGAAAGGACCCAGTTTCAGTGCCAGACCGAAGGTTTTACCGGCTCCTTGAAGTACGGAATAGCTGGCAGCTACATTGAAAGCATTCGTCGGACGGATGCAGGCAGAGAAAGTCAGCTCATTCAAAGTTTTCGGTTTGGCAAAACGACCGGTATACAAGGCACCCACTACCAGCCAATCATTCAGTAAGGCATATTCAGCGCCAAGAACCATTGTAGAAGTCAATCCACAGGTACGGCTCTTCTCAGAAGCCTCCTCCGTCTTGAGCTGCAACATGTCATAGTTAAGAATCTCGCCGCTGTTCACAATATCCATGAACTCCTGTTGCGAGGCCGGGTCAAGAAGATCATAAGTCTGCTCTGCATTGGCTCGCGCTATACTGGTATTCGATTTAGACCATTTGATAAAGCCCAAATCAAGAACTGAAGCAGAAAGTGTCAATTTATCCAGTAACTTGTAAGATACTCCCAAATCAATAGCCCCACCATATCCGGCAAAACCAAAACTGCCAAAATCAATTTCATCGATATAATCACCATTCTCATTCTCGGGAAGTTCTAACAGCTTTGACGAGTTCTCCAAAGTTGCATCCACTTGAATGGAAGCTTTACTCGTCACTCCTGAAGAGCCGACAGAAGGAGTTTCCACATGAATCTGGTTGATGTTCAGCTTTAAGTTACCGATACCCAGCAGCATCTTCACCTTACCACCTACAGCCAGTCGGTCTGTGATATTCCTTGCAAAGCCAAGGCCGACTTCCGCATAGGAATTTATCTCAAGCTTCTGTCCATTAATGGTTTCGTTAATACCCCAATAGTCAGAAATATTGTCGCCGAACTCCCGGCTGCTCATGTTATTCATAAACTGGAACATGGTTTTCGGTATGGCGGCACCGATATCATTACGCAACCCCACATTGACTGACCAGAAGTTCTTTCCTTTATACCACCCGGCAGACAGAATGTCGGTACTCAAATTCACATTCAAGTTATTGGTAGCATCCAGTCGGTTCATAAAGTCATTGCTCATGAAATAGTCGCTATCATCACTGTTCTCAATAATGTCCATAATATCCCTATACCCCAGGGAACTGGAGTTGACGGTAGCATTCAACGAACCTATCACGGGAATATTCAGATAACCGCGTCCCGGCATCAAGGCCGGATTGAGCTGCATACGCTGGTTACTTCCTTCCATAAAGTAGGAAGTGCGCAGGAACTGGGCTTGTCCGGAAAGAGAGAAGCAAAGCAACAATACCACAGACAGCCATACTTTCAGAGAATTCAATTGTTTCATAACCTTGTCAATATTTTCATTATCACCTGCAAAAATATAAAACAAGTTAATACCCTACAAACAACTTAACCGGATAGTCGTGTATAAAAGGCTTATACAGAGACTATCCGGTATAAATTAAGGAGCAAATAAAAGAATCCTCTTAAGAGTGTCCTTATACTATTTCATCATAAACATGTTCATTTGCTCTCGTAGCGGTACTCAGAAAAACCGGGGCTGTCTCCTTTCTTTGTTGCAGAGACATTGACGTCACTGCCGGAGCACTCAACATTTCCTTATATTTTTCCGGAGCAGTCAGTATCTTTACAGCCTCTTTCAAATCATCATCATCTTTCAACTGCTGGATAATGCTTCCACGCTGGAAATAATAACGTTTGATGATTTCTACCGCAATCATGCTCTTGATGTCCTTGGAGAAATGGTCAAGGTCACGGTCCAGATTATGCGACAATTTTTTCTCCAGCGCTTCAAACTCTTTCGAAGCATCAGTCAGATAGCCCTCAAATTCGGCCATCTCCTTCAGGTTCTTCAGCATCTTCTCTGTCTGCTGGTCGTATTTGAAGTCCGCCTTTTTCACCATCGCCTTGAAGTCCGCATAATCGGCATCTGTAATTTCAAACTTCTCTGCTGAAGGAATGGTAGGATGTTTCAAGCAATAGTCCGTAGCATAATTGAAAATAAGATTGTCATTGACAAGATAGAACAGAATGTTGGGCAGCTTCTCCTGCTTCACCGCAATGTCCGGAGTCACGCCTCCGCCATCCCGCACTTCACGTCCGGCAGCCGTATGGAACACGGTAGTAAGGCTGTCCGGAATACGTCCCACACTGCCGTCCTCATTCCGGTGCTTGTAGTCGATAGCCTGCACACAACGGCCGCTGGGAATATAATATTTGGAAGTCGTCAGCTTCATGGTACCACCGTACGGCAACGGACGGGTGGTCTGCACCAATCCCTTACCGAAAGTACGGTTACCGATAATGACCGCACGGTCAAGGTCCTGCAAAGAGCCCGCAAGGATTTCTGACGAAGAAGCCGTTCCGCCATTGACCAGAACAGCCAAAGGAATTTCCAGATCCAACGGTTCACGCAATGTCTTGTAGGTATTGCTGGCTTGCTTAATCTTACCCTTTGTCGTCACAAGTGTTTTTCCGCGAGGCAGAAAGAAGTTGGCTATCTCTATAGACTCATCCAGCAAGCCACCCCCATTGTTCCGCAAGTCAATCACCAACGAAGTCATCCCCCGCTTCTTCAAGTCCAGAAAAGCCTGCTTGAACTCCTTGGAAGGATTCCCCGAGAAGGTGCTGAGATTGATATAACCTATATTATTATCCAGCACTGTATAATAAGGTATGAACGGCAATTGGATGGAACGGCGCACAATGTCGAAATCCAACGGTTTCTCTGTACCGGGACGTTGCACTTTCAGCTTGAAGCTGGTACCCACTTGTCCGCGAAGCATCTCGCTGACTTCTTGGTTGTTCTTTCCGGCAAGGTCCTTTCCGTCAATCTCCATCAAAATATCTCCGGCTTTCAGGCCTACATCGGCAGCAGGCATATTCTCATATGGCTCAGATATCATGGAACGTTTTAGTTTCGGATTCCAAGTAATCACAGAACCTATACCACCATAGGAATTCTTCAGCATCTGCTCCAATTCGCTTTGGTCATCTTCCGGATAATACTCCGTGTAGGGATCCAGCGAGTAGAGCATGGCATCAATGCCTTCACGGATAGTCTTGTTCGGATCAATCGTATCCACGTAGAACATATCCAACTCTTTCACAATGGAATTGAATATATCCAGATTCTTTGCTATTTGGAAACTACGGCTATCACCACTCTTAAACCCCCAAAAACAAAAGGCTCCTGCTACAATCAGCAAGGTAATCATCCAGCGTATCTTTAAAATTCTTTTCATAATATGTCTATGTGATAATATGCTAATTAATTAATAAAATTTCTTCCTTGATTTTTTCCCATTGTGCAGCCTGAAGCTCCGTACCCACCACTTGTATCACATCTTTGGAGAGAAGGGAGCCTATCTTGCCACATTTCTCCAGCGAGTAGCCACACGTCAGTCCATACAAGAAACCTGCCGCAAAATAGTCGCCAGCTCCTGTAGTGTCCACCACTTTCTCTACCGGAGCCGCTTGTACCTGCACCATCTCTGTACCTTTACGAATCAGAGAACCATGGGCACCCACCTTTACAATGGCTATGCTACACATTTTGGCAATGATGTCCAATGCTTCCTCCGGTTCCTTACCCGTAAAAGCCTTTGCCTCTTCCTCATTGGCAAAAACAATATCCACATATTTGTTGACCAACAGAGAGAAAAATTCAAGGTCTCCTTCTACTATATTGTAGCTCGCCATGTCCAAACATACTTGTAAGCCGGCCTCTTTAGCCAGCTCAATGGCACGGAGAATCATATCATGGTCTTGCACCAGATACCCCTCTATAAATAGGTAAGCATATCCTTTGAACATATCCAGCGAAAGATCTTCCGCCTTCAATGTAGAAGCCGCCCCCAAATAAGTGCCGAAAGTGCGCTCTCCATCAGGAGAAATGAAAGTAGAGGCTACACCGGACGGAAGGGTAGTGGAAAGCAATAAATCCGCCTCTGTCCCATGCTCCAGCAGACTATCCCGGAAAAAGTTACCATAAAAGTCATTGCTTACTTTTCCGATGAATCCCGTACCCGCACCAAGGCATGCCATTGCCCGAATTGCGTTTCCGGCAGAACCTCCGTTAGCCAGATGCGTCTCCATCCGGCTGAAATACTCACTAATTTTCAAGAACTTATCTTCATCAATCAGCGTCATGCTTCCTTTCGGAAGCTGCATCTCCGTCAAAATATTATCATCTTCAATGATTGCCAGCGCATCGACCAAAGCATTGCCCAACCCAATTATTTTATCCATCTTCGATATTTTTTTTGCAAAGATATTGCATATTTCAAAATATCCTATTACTTTTGCAGCGCATTTGAGAAAAAACAACATTCTTCCTTAGCTCAGTCGGTTAGAGCATCTGACTGTTAATCAGAGGGTCCTTGGTTCAAGTCCAAGAGGAAGAGCGAAAAGGTTCGTCAATTAGGCGAACCTTTTTTGTTTTCCCACATTATCCCACACAAAAGACAAACATTTCTATTTCATATTCAAAGATTTAACATACATTTGCCAAATGTAAAGTAAGGAGTTTCATAAAAGCACCTGTCTTTATTTATTAGAAAAACATATTTTAATCCAAACACCAAACTACAATGAAAACTCTTTTATTCTTTTTAGTCATAGGATTCAGCCTATGTACCGCTGGTAAAGCACAAACCTCTCTTGTTTCTACGCGAGAAAAATTCCGCCACCATGAAATATCCGTCAGTTACGGCTTCCTCCCCATTACCGACGCCAATAGTATAGCCGAAGAGTTTATTGCTCCGACAGCAAGTTTTGGAATCTATACACGCGAGAAGACCAGCTATTACGGCGCTCTGAATATCAGTTATATTTATAGAATCAACCGTAAAATCAGCCTAGGCATAACCGGAGGAATAACCGGTAATAGAGGGACGGCCAGTAGCCTTTATGAAGTTTTGGATGAGAATAAGAACGATGACCGGCGCTATCTGTATATCCTCCCCACCTTCCGGTGGCATTGGTTCACCCGCCCCCAATTCTCCCTATATTCCTCTGCAGGGCTCGGCGCCTATTTCCTCCGGAACAGCTTTGGAGGAGACACTTATCACAAAAAGGAATTTGCCTATCAGTTCAGTTTTCTGGGTATCGAATATGGAAATCAGTTTGCCTTCTTCACCGAATTCGGCGTAGGATATACGGGAACAATCGTGGCAGGCGGACGTTTCCGCTTCTGATTCACGAACCCGCCACTGCCAGCGTCAGGATACTAACATGTACGCCTCCCACATCTTTAAGCGCATCGGCACATGCAGTTGTAGTGGCTCCGGTGGTCAGTACATCATCCACAATAAGGATATGTTTCCCCACAAAGCGTTCCGGATAGCGGAGAAGGAAAATACCGTCTACATTTTCCCAACGCTCGTAAGCAGACTTTCGGGTCTGCGTTTCCGTATGTCTTCTGCGCAGCACGGAGGACACATCAATAGGAATACCCGTTACGGCAGAAACGCCGCGCGCTATACATTCACTCTGATTGTATCCGCGCAACTTTTGTTTGCGGGGATGTAGAGGAACGGGGATAATTACGTCTATACCACGGAAAAAACCGGTAGCCGCCAGCTCCGCTGCCATAAAACGCCCCATTATTTCTCCCAAATCTTTCCGGCCTCCATACTTCAGTTGATGCAGGATGTGGCGGAAATCACTTCCTTTGTGATAATAAAAGAAGGAAGTGCCGCGTTCCAGAGGTATCTTCCCCCAAAACATACGCTCCACGGAGTTGTCTTCGCGAAGATGATAGTTTGTCCGTGGCATATTCATATTACACCTGATGCAAATGCCCTCTTCTCCCTCTTGCAAAGAGCTCCCGCATACAGCACACTGACGCGGGAAGAAGAGATGGACAAAGGACAAGAACCAGGCTTTAAATGTGTTTTCCATAAAAAAGTGTAATAAGGCAATAAGAACCGTATCAGAATGGCAGCGCCTCCCGTACCAACCGCAAAAACAACGGATGCAGCGGCCCGTTGGTGGCTATGATATGATGCCCTTCTATAAAGTTCTCGTTTCCCAAAAAGTCTGTTACCTTACCGCCGGCTTCCAACACCATGAGTGCAGCCGCAGAGAAATCCCACTTACCGATAAAAGCTTCCAGCCAAGCGTCAAAACGTCCGGCAGCCACATAGCAGAGGGCAAGCGCCGCCGAACCATTCATGCGAATGCCTGCAACCTTACCGTAAAGTTCGTGTATCAAATGTTCGCCCGTACGGGCATACTGCTCGAAATTGTAGGGTAACTCTGTCACCACAAAAGCGTCTTTCGGTTCACTGACAAGCGAAACACGCAACCGTTCTCCGTTCACATAGGCTCCTCCTCCTTTCCAAGCATAAAAACACTCGTCTCGGCAGGGTTCATAAACCACACCCAGCAAAAGCGACTGCTTGTCACGCAAGGCAATACTTACACAATAGGGAGCATTGTCGTGAATATAGTTCGTTGTCCCATCCAAAGGATCCACTACCCAGCAATACGTTTCGTCACTATAGGCAGCAGACCCTTCTTCGGCAATGAATCCGGCTTCGGGAAGCAATTTCCTAAGGGCAGATACAACCTTTTTCTCGGAAGCCTTGTCCACATAAGATACATAATCGTGCGCATGTTTTTCCTGCACCACCTCCCGACGGAAACTTTTCCGCTCTTCCTTCAAAAAATGCCCGGCTTCACGGGCTACACAGCAGACAGCCTCTGTCAACGCCTTCAAATTTTCCATATTCTTATATTATTTACCATTCGCATCTTCCTGATAAATGAGCCTCCCCCGTTGGCTGACCGTCCACTCACCGTCTTCCAGACGTACGTTTTTCGTATCATCATCTTCCACATTCCAGGCATATCCACCGGCAGGCAGACCTCGACGGTCCAGAATTTCGTTCGAAACACCTTCCTCCGAGAAAAACAACTCCACTTGCGTAGAGTCCGGACTGAACACCAAGAACAAAGTCTTCCCGGCATCATCCACTGCATTCATGCGGACACCTTTCTCCCACAAACGGATGCAATCTTTCTGCACCTCGCTCCACGTATATCCGGCAGAAGCAATACAACCATGTTCGTCTTTATCACTACCAACCACGGCCTCTTTTTCCTTTCTCTCCGAAGTTTCCGCTTCCTTTTTACCGCCGTTTCCACAACCGGTCAACAAAGCTCCGGCACATATCAGGCACATAGATACAACCTTCATATTCATACGCTTGTTTTTATTAGTTTTCAATTGACAAAGTTAAAAACAAATCGGCAGTACTAAAAGTTTCTTCCCTTTTTATACGCACGGCTCTTTCGTTTAAAGGAGTTATCGGGAGTCAGAAGGAGTCATCAGCCGGCAAGTCGGCTTAGGAGTTAAAGCCGATAGTTCTGTGAATACATACACAAGAGTATCGGCTGTAACTCCTAGCGGAGCAAAGTGATAACTCCTCTAACTCTCTTGCTTGTCATGGCTTGAGATATACCACTGTTTTTCCACTACCATATTTGCGAATAATACCTTCTTCCAGAAATAGGTTCAAATCGGCCACCGCCTGATGTTTCGCCTTTCCGGTCAGCTGTTCATAATCAGTACGCGTAATGCAGCCATACTTATTCAAATGCTGCAACAGTTTTTTTCTCCGCTCCTCCAGTGTCAATTTGGAATGAGAGATATAGGGAGATGCTTTCCGTTCCAGCTCCATCGTCTGAAAGCGGTTGCGGAATTTACTGCCGATACGCAAGTTTACATTCTGAAAATGCACGGACGGAGAGCGAATATCCTTTTTATTCGCCACGGCCTTGTCGCACTTCAATGACAACGAAAAGAATCCCAATTCGCCCACTTCAACTATCCATCCGTCTGCCAGCCAACTGTGCAACTCATCCGTTATAGCCTGCAACGTGCCATCGAGAATGGCAGGGCTGAAACCGGTAGCCTTGTGAACCAGTTCGCGGAATTTATCGGCAGGAATGGTTCCTTTGGGAAGAATACGGGCGTGAAGCAGCTTTTCTTCACCGTCCTCCGGAGAAGGATTGGGGGTCTGGTATAAATCGTAATAAGCACTCATATAATTTAGAATATCAGTTGGGCAATATTATTCATTCAATGCTGCAAGAACAAGTCCTGATGCACCGAGTTTAATTCGTTAGACAATTGTTACTGTTTCGTTAAACGTCCATCTTACGAAAGAACAACAATTGTCTAACGGAAAGAAGACATCTGTCTAACGAATTAAAAACAACGCCCAAAGGTATTAATAAAAAGGGAAGTAGGGATTAAAAAAGGGGGAAAATCGCTCTAATAATAGGTTCATTGGCGTAATAAAAGATTTTATTCAGTTTGTTTTTAAACAGACTCTTAAATGAGCAAAGTTGAGAATAAAAAGTTGCCGTTCCAAACAAAGAAAGAATATTTGCCCACTTAATCCCATTTTGCAGCCACATAACCATTAAATAGAGCAAATAGCCCATTGCCATCTAAAACCGTTTTGTAGAGCTACACATATTTTGTATATTTACAGAACGTTATACTTCTATACATACAATAATACAATTTAAAAAATGAAAAAGACTTTATCCCTTTTAGTATTCTTATTAAGTTCCATAGTAATATTGGCACAGTCTGTAGAATATCAGACATTCATTTACACAAGCGATGATTTGGCTGATGAAATTCAGAATCTTTGTGAAGAAAGGAACTCCACCCGCAGCTATATGGGAGACTTATTCAATGCCAGTAAAGAATCTGTCAAAGGCATTGCATCCGGCTACGTAACATCCTTTATCGATTTGGGAGTGAATGCTATAGGCACACTGTTGACACGTAATTCGCGACTAAAAGATGAGTGGGAAGAGACAGTCAGGAGCGAAAACATTTACACCACAAAAATCAGCACTGTTTCAGAAATGAACGACTTTTATAAAGAAACCTCGTTCGATGGCGCATTAGACCCCAAAGGCATGAGATTCGACGGTATAGGCTGCCTGCGAAAAGATGGAAATGATACTGTTTTCTACATTTCCTGCCACATAGACCGGAATAAAATCAACCGTATCATAAACCATTCCAAATTCGAGTTGGCCCTCGACACACTGATAATCTGTCCCACCCGTTCCAATTTGCCCAACTCTATTCTGGATATTCCATTTTCATTTGAAGAACGAAAAAACTTCTGCCTTTCCATAACAATGAAGCTTACTTCATCCTGGATGAACGAAATAGTACAATTACAAAAAGACCAAGAACTTGGAGAATTTTCATTGGAAATACCTGTAGATTCGAGCCAGCTCGACAAAAATGGATTCTTTCGTTACGTACGGAAAGGGAAAGAGACTCCCAAATATAAAATCAGAGGAGAAAGCTTCATTGTTCCCCGTTCCTATATGGGCTTCCGTGACGAGAATGACGAATACAGAATCAGCTTCGGTACCGGAGAATACAAGTTATCCATGGAATTAAAAGAAACTTGCGATATAACAGAACAGTATCGCAAGAATTGGAAGAAAGACCGGAAGCGCAGAAAAGAAATGGAACCATCGGAAGACATATTAACCCGCAGTTGGCAAGTTGTTTCCAGCCAGCAATGGAATGAATTGACCAAGCAATGGGTTATTACGACACTGAAAGCACCGGCAGACATCATTACCAAAGATGTGATAGACAAGCTGGGGTTTGAAGCGGAAACGGAATATTAAGTTCATAGACTTTTTCTTCCTATCATGCAGAAGTGCACTCAATATAGCATACAACCCTAAATAAGCAGGTAGGCATATGAGATTATTTTTCCTTATTTTAAGTTTATCAATAGGCATCTGTGCCCATTCACAGAATAAGCAAGCGTTAAGCAAATCAGATTCTCTCTTTGCCAAGGGGGTGGAGCTTTATAATCAAGGGAATTATAAAGCTGCCATTCCTTTGTTTACCGAAAGCGATAAAATAGACAAAGCAGAACTTGACTCGACGAGTAACCGTAGAGAGTATTCGGCAATGTGGCTGGGAAGTTGCTATTATAAGTTGGGGGATGAAGAGAAGGCAAAAGAAATTGACAGTATAAGTTATTCCTTACCCCCCATAGACCGGAGAGTTACAGTAAAACCAGATTCAATAATGTCATCGGCTTCTAATTATATAAAACAGCAACAATATAAAGAAGCATTAAATAGTTTCCAACAAGCATTACAATCTCAAAGGGAACTATTAGGCGAGAAGCATTATAAGCTCTGGAATACATTTGCCCACATGGGAAACTGTTACTATTATCTAAAAGAATATGAGAAAGCTACAAGGTATTGGCATGACAGTTTCCAACTATTAGAAGAGTATTCACTGCAATATAAAATAGAAAGCAGCACTGTAATATTGGAGAATCTAATCCACGTATACTCCGAATTACAAAATTATCAGGCAAAAAAAGAATCACTTCTAAAAGTGATTCCCTTATATGAGAAAAGCCCCAAAGAAAAGGCTACTGAAGATTTAATTAGTTTATTACTAGAAATAGCAGATTGCTGCGAAAAATTAGAAGAATATAAAGAGGAGTCTTCATATCTTACAGAAGCATCTGAAAAGCTAAAAGCGTATCAAGGAGAAAATAACGAATCTTATTTTAGATTTTCATCGGTTAGACTTAACCGATTGAGGAATAAACTTTTAGCGAATTATTTGAAAAGTGGCGGTAACGAGTTAGCAACCGTGCGAATTTCAGCGTTTTGCGTTGCTATGCTGTCAAATAACTCTTTCATTTGCAAATATAGCATCTTTTTTCGAAAGTACGAACTATCGGCGGCAGTTTTATAAAATCGACTGGCGAAAAAACAAATAGAATTTTCCAAAATAGCTTGGGATAAGCCATTAACGAAATACTTTCTTTTAAGAGCACAGTGGTTTACCCAATAAAATTATATACCTTTGTAACAAGTTAAAGAAGATGTCGCAATGAATCGGATAAAAGAAGCATTGATTGAGGCGGGGATTAGTCAAACTGAATTGGCTAAACGACTTGGCAAAGGTTTTAATATGGTCAATCTATACGCCACGAACAAAGTGCAACCTCCTATACCCGTACTATACAGGATAGCGGAAATACTGAATGTGGATGTGCGTACACTTCTTGTACCTAACGAAATAAAAAAATAGACATATGGCAAATACTAATCTAAAAGAAGCTAAGGCGGCTAAGAATGATGAGTTCTATACGCAATTTCATGACATAGAGATTGAAATGAATGCCTATCTTGAATATGACCCGGACGTGTTTAGGGGAAAGACTGTATTGCTTCCTTGTGATGACCCCGAATGGAGTAACTTTACCCGATACTTTGCTGCCAAGTTCGATGAGTTAGGCTTGAAAAAACTGATTTCTACGAGTTATGCGCCGGATAGCAAAAAATACAAAACACCTTATCAGCCCTCTTTGTTTGAGCAAGAAGCGCCTCAATTCGACCCGTCCAAGGCACAGGTGAAAGGTAAGATATTCATCTTGGAACGAGACAAAAGCGGGGACGGACGTATCAATATTGATGACCTCGAATGGAAGTATATGGATGGTGACGGGGATTTCCGAAGCAAAGAAGTTACCGAACTTCGTAATGAAGCGGATTTTATCATCACCAATCCGCCGTTCTCCCTCTTTCGTGAGTTCTTGGCTTGGATTATGGAAGCCGGGAAGAAGTTTGCTGTAATAGGTAACATGAACGCAATCACTTATAAGGAGGTCTTTCCCTTGATAAAAGATAACAAAGTTTGGTTAGGTGCTACAAATTTTAATGTTGGAATGTATTTTTTTGTCCCTAAAGGATTTGTATATAAAGATTCATACAAGTTTATACGTGAAATGGATGGTAAAGCTGTAAATAGGGTTCCCGGGGTATGTTGGTATTCAAATATTGAGCATGGCCGTCGTCATGAGCCACTTGCACTGATGAGCATGGCAGACAACCTCCGCTTTTCCAAACACAAGGAACTGAAAGGCAAAACCGCCTATGACCGTTATGACAATTATGATGCCATTGAAGTGCCTTTTACGGATGCTATTCCGGCAGATTATGACGGTGTGATGGGCGTTCCTATTTCCTTTTTGGATAAGTATTGTCCGGAGCAATTTGAAATCTTAGGGATGTGCGAGAATGAGGACTTATACACAATGAAAACCCGTGTTTATACCACATACGAATGTAAAACCGCCTATTTGAAAAAGTTCGGAAAGGTTGGTACATACGACTTAAATGCCAGTGGAGTAATCATAAGAAACGGTATTCAAGAAAAAGTCTATCAACGCATTTTAATTATCAATCGTAAGTTTGCGCCTAATAGCTAATCTGCAATACATTCGATTGTAGTCGGTTCCCATCTTAATGTAAAAAGCGGGACCACCTTGTTTCTCTTTCGGAAGATTATCGGGCTTCTTGGTACCAAGTTCCAAACTAATCCCTAAGATTTCAACTTAAAAATAAAGACAAAAATATAATATTATGACTCAGCATAATGCCATCAAGCTTTTTGAAACCAAGAAAGTTCGTACTATTTGGGATGACAAAGAAGAAAAATGGTACTTTTCCATAGTGGATGTGGTGGCTGTCCTAACCGATAGCCCTAATCCTCGTAAGTATTGGAGTGTCTTGAAAACACGTTTAAAAAAAGAAGGGAGTGAGTTGACTACAAATTGTAGTCAACTGAAAATGAAATCGGCTGATGGAAAGATGTATTTAACCGATGTCGCAGATACTCAGCAGCTTCTCCGTTTGATTCAGTCTATTCCATCGCCCAAAGCAGAACCGTTCAAGCAATGGATGGCACAAGTGGCGACTGAACGTCTTAACCAAATGCAAGACCCCGAACTCTCTATCAATCAAGCACTGGTGGACTATAAGCGGTTGGGGTATTCGGATAATTGGATTAATCAGCGTCTCAAATCCATAGAGATTCGTAAAGACCTCACGGATGAATGGAAGCGGCACGGATTGCAAGAGGGAGTGCAGTTTGCTACGCTGACCGATATTATTTATCAGACTTGGAGTGACATGACCGCCAAGGAATATAAGCAGTTCAAAGGTCTGAAAAAAGAGAACTTACGTGACAATATGACCAATAAGGAATTGGTGCTAAATATGTTGGCGGAACTTTCCACCAAAGAAATATCTGAAAGTAAAAATCCGGAGACATTTCGGGAACACATGGATGTGGCGGAAGCCGGTAGTGAGATTGCCCGCAATGCCCGTATGGAGTTGGAAGCCAAGACGGGCAAGGCAGTCATCAGTCCGCTGAACGCCAAGACTGGCATTGCGCTCAATTCATCTCCGGAAGAAGAAGACACAAAAGAATAATCCTAAAAAGTGAATCAATATCATGGAGACAACATTGCATACAGAATGGACTGTCGAAGACATCTGTAAGGGGTTTACCTACAACGAATTGGAAGGTAAAGGTCTATTTGGATTGGACGGGCGGCTCACTATCCAACCCGAGTATCAACGCCATTACATCTACAACGATGGGAAACGTGATGTAGCGGTAATAGAATCCCTGCTGAAAGGTTATCCCATCGGACTAATCTATTTCAACCGGACTGTGGACGGACGATTTGAAGTACTTGACGGGCAGCAACGCATCACTTCTATCGGTCGGTTCGTTACAGGAAAATTCGCCATCAAGGATGAAGCGGATAACGTACAGTATTTCTCGGGATTGCCCGAAGAGCAGCAACAAAAGATTATGCAATCCTCTCTGCTGGTATATGAATGCGAGGGTGAAGAAAAGGAAATAAAGGAGTGGTTCAAGACCATCAATATTGTAGGCATTCCGCTCAAGGAGCAGGAATTGCTCAATGCCATCTATTCGGGCGAGTTCGTAAATGCAGCCAAGCGGGTGTTCAGTAATTCCCAAAATGCGGAAATACAGAAATGGAGTCATTATATCAAGGGAGATGTGAAACGGCAGGATTATCTGGCGGAAGCCCTCCGGTGGATTTGCGACAGTAAGGGAATGAGCATTGATGCCTATATGAGCATACACCGTCACGAGCCTTCCACGGGAGAATTGGAAAGTTATTTCCGTTCTGTGATTGACTGGGTATCGGCTACCTTTACTATGGTAGAGCGTGACATGTGCGGCTTGGAATGGGGACGGCTGTATGAAACGTACCATGCCACCCCTTATAGCACCGTCCATGTCGCGGAACGGGTAAAAGCCTTGCAAGCGGATGAAAGTGTGCGGTGTCCCCGAAATATTTACGAATATGTACTGGGTGGAGAAGAGGATAAGAAACTGCTTGACATCCGTATCTTTGAAGAATCAACCAAGCGGGCTGCTTACAAGCGTCAGACCGAAGCGGCTGAGAAACAAGGAATTTCCAATTGTCCGCTCTGTGCGTTGGGGAATAATGCCAACAAGACCCGTATTTACAAACTTTCGGAAATGGATGCCGACCATGTGACTGCATGGAGCAAGGGAGGGGCAACCAGCATGGAAAATTGCGAGATGCTTTGTAAAACCCATAATCGTTCAAAGGGAAATCGGTGAAAGTGTGTTATTTTGAGAGAGTTAAATCAATTAATTCTCTCAAAATATGAACAATAAAAAAACATTTCACGAAGTTTCCGAGATTTGGTGTGATGCAAAGCGTCCGATAGTGAAGCATTCCACCCTATGTGCTTATCAGCTTACGTTACAAACACACCTATTGCCACGATTTGGCGCTGCGGAAAATATAACAGAGAAGGATGTCCAGCAGTTTGTGATAGACAAATGTACTTCCGGATTAGCAAGAAAAACAGTCCGGGATATAGTGGCAGTGCTCAAATCTGTTATCAAATACGGGAATAAGCACGGGATTTTCCATTTTGAAGAATGGGAAATCGAATATCCTACCCAAACAGAAAACAAACTGCCGCCCACATTGTCATTAAATCATCAGCGTATATTGATGCGTCACTTGCTGGAACAGCCCACTCCACAAAATATAGGTGTACTGTTGGCTCTCTGTACCGGAATGAGAATCGGTGAGGTTTGTGCTTTGAAATGGGAAGATGTGGATTTTGCACAAAAGACAGTCATCGTGAAGCATACTGTAGGCAGAATATATAACTGTGAGTTGAAATCTACAGAAAGGGTTCACTCTTCCCCAAAAACCAAGAATTCCTATCGTGAGATTCCTATATCCAAACAGCTTCTCCAAGCGTTGAAAATGGTAAGGAAACAATCTCAATCCCCATACGTGGTAGGCACTTCCACACAATCTAAAGAGCCCCGTTCTTATCGTGATTATTTTGGCAGGTTGCTAAAACGATTGGATATTCCCCACTTGGTCTTTCATGGACTTAGGCATACATTTGCGACCCGATGTATTGAAAGCCAGTGTGATTATAAAACTGTCAGTGTCATACTCGGTCACTCAAATGTGGCAACGACACTTAATCTGTACGTTCATCCTAATCTCAATCAAAAGAAACGGTGTATTGACCGTATGAGTAATTTCTTGGGAATAACATGAGTTAGTCTTGGACTCTATATTGTAGCTAACACTTGAAAAGGGACCCGGAACAACATTTAAAAAGTGCCCCACCCA
>ERZ780168.1487-NODE-1487-length-24105-cov-6.960000_pt1 | contig 24105 bp, 19 predicted proteins | sample MGYA00510981_ERZ780168 | MGnify/ENA primary metagenome ERZ780168 (study PRJEB29588, sample SAMEA2158769) | human gut metagenome | biome: human gut; feature: human-associated habitat; material: faeces | place: Denmark | collected 2008/2010 ...
ACCGGGGCCGAGACGGCGACGATAAGCGCGAAGACGCCCACCGTCCACCCCGCCTGCGGAACCGTCACCCCGAAAGTTTCGGCGATCTGCGGGATAATCCCGACGACGCCCATTTCGGTGTTGATGATGCCGAAGACGCCGAAGGTCAGGATTGCAACCAGTCTTCCCGGACTGTATGCGAGCCGTTTTTTCATGGTCGTTCCGTCTTATTTCAGGCTGTTTCCGAAGAACTCTTCCAGCTTGTCGAACGGGATCAGCCCCGTGCGGTCGTAGAGATCGACGTGCCCCGCGCCCGGTACGACATACAGCTCTTTCGGCTCGGCGGCCCGTCTGAAGGCGTCCTCGCTGAATTCGCGCGAATGGGCATTCTCCCCGGCAATGAAAAGCATGGGACGGGGTGAAATCGTTTCAATATCTGCGAAAGGATAGAAATTCATAAATTTCACATTACTTGAAAGGGTTGGATGAGTTGTTGTCAAAGGAGTGGCTCCTTCGGGAGTGAATTCTCCTCTTTGTGTACGGTAGAATTCATAAAATTCACGTTCTATCGGGCCGGATTTTTCTGTCAGCTCGTGCACTGTGCCACCTGTGTATTTTGTTTCTCCACCCAGGAATTCAACATAACGCTGCTCTGCCGCTTCCGCCATAATTTGTTTTCTCTGCTCCAGAGTCAATGCATGTTTCAATCCGTTACGGCTGGCAGTACCCATATTATACATGCTGATTGTTGCAATGGCTTTGAGACGAGAGTCTATTTTTGCCGCACTGATAGCGAAACTTCCACTGCCGCAAATACCGATTACACCTATAAGATTCCGGTCGACAAACGGACGTGTACCGAGAAAATCTACCGCTGCGCTAAAGTCTTCTGCATAAACTTCCGGCAGGACGGCATTGCGTGGTTCGCCTTCGCTCCCACCCCAAAAAGACAGGTCTATGGAGAGTGTTACAAAACCCAGTTCAGCCATTTTCGTTGCGTAAAGATTTGCACTCTGTTCCTTGACTGCTCCCATAGGGTGTCCGACAATGATTGCAGGGTATTTCTCTCCTTCTTTCATGTTCTTGGGCAGAAACAGATTTCCGGCTACCTTCATTTTATACTGGTTGGAAAAAGAAACTTTCTCCACACTTACCAAATCACTTTTATAAAAGTTATCCGTATCTGTCTGTGCAGAAGAAAAGCTAGTTCCGAGCATCATAATAAATACAGTTGTTAATAATAAAATCCGTTTCATATCTCTTGTTTTTAATAATTAAAGAATTGATTGTCTACTTTCTACATTGCAAAAATACGGTGAAATAAAAAGAGTGTATGTAGATGAATTACTGACATTATTACCCGAATTACAGATTATATTTTTTTCATCATTCTGCTAAAATACCCATTTTAACCTGTTTGCGGGAATGAGGCATACGAACACGTAAATAAACGAACACAATGCTTGCAATCAGGAAAAGAAACGCGCCGAAAACAGAATAGCGAGTACCCATTTCCGTGATGAAGGCTCCGCATATAGCCGTACCAATCGTCGTTCCCAAATTGGCGGAAGTCAAAAACATTCCATTGGCAAAATCGGGAGCTTCGGGTGCGGAATCTGTCATCATGTATTGCATATTATTACTTGCGATACCTGCCAATACACCTAAAATAAGGATGATTATTACCATAGCTGTTATCCATTCTCCGACGAAGAACAGGAAGATATAGGAAGCTAACAGTGCAAAAGGCATGATGATTATTGAGCGTCTGGCATTTATCGAAAGCAGTTTCCCCGCCAGCACATTGCCTACAATATTCGCCAGTCCATATACAAGCAAGACGGCACTGATTACATTGTAGGAGACTTCCGTGACTGTTTTCAGATAGTCTGACATATAGCTGAAGAATCCGAACATGGCTCCGTTAATCAAGGTTACGGCAATGATTGAATGCCACATCTCCGTTTTCTTCAATACGCTGAGTTGCTCACCGTAAGATACTTTTTCTTTTACAGGCATGGAAGGGATAAACAGTATAGTAGCCACAAATACCAAAGCATTCACAACTGTGAAAAATAACATCGCCATGGAGAACGAAACTTCACTGGCAATGAAACTGGTCACCGGAACGCCCAGCACCATGCCGGCGGACACACCGATAAAGACTTTAGAAACAGCCTTGGGAGCCTGTTCCTTGCTGACAGACGCAGCAGCTACCGTAAAAGCCATAGATACATATACCGGATGCAGGAAAGCGGGAAGTATCCGGGCAATCAACAATATGGTAAAGTTAGAGGTAAGCATGGATATGATATTGCTTAGCGTAAATAATCCCAGTGCAAGCAGCATTACTTTCTTCCGGTTAATTCCCGAAAACAACAAAGGAGTGACTGGAGCCGATGCGGCTACCACCAATGCAAAAACACTTACCGTCCAGCCTGCCTGCGGTACGGAGACATTAAAAGTTTCGGCAATCAAGGGCAGGATACCCACTACTCCCATCTCGGTGTTTATAATGCCAAACACACCGACCGTAAGGATAAAGACGAGCAAACCGCCCGAATTGAGTTTCAATTTATTCTTTTGTTCCATAACTGCTACATATAATTTATAATTCCAATTCTCTAGAAGTATAGAATTTAATCGACGCTACAAAGGTCGACAGAATTATGTGAAGCAGTTGTAGACAGATTACGGATATGACAACCCTAATTACAGATTCATCATTTCCTCTCTATGAAGATAGATTTTTACACGTATTTTTATTACATTTCAAATAAAAACAGCTATGAAAAAAGTAGTAAAAAAGCCTTGCTGTATTGGATAGAAATTCCAATATCAGCTTGATTGCCCCCCAAAAAATAGTTATCTAGCATTGGCAAACAAATATCTGTTTTGCCGAATTATCATTAAATGCCTCTTCTTCAAATCCACCATACTTATGAATAATATGAAAACCATTCCATTCCAAATATGAATCCAGCTCTTGAGGAAAGAACATTCTCATATCCAGATTTTGAATAGAATTAAACTTGCCATTGATAAAATAATGCCATTCGATACGGTTTATCTGAGTTTTATTTTCATATCGCATGGTCTGTTTTATCAAGACTTCCCTTCCGTCATCAGTTGTATATGCGGCAATTTCCTTCTGCTCTTTTTCACCTTCAACTATATATTGGATATTTGGATTAAAACAATCAAACAGAAATAAGCCGCCGTCTTTGAGGTGATTCTTAACGACACTAAGTACCTTAAATAAATCTTCATTCTTATATAAATGATGAATCGAATTAAACGGAATAAAGATAAGGTCGTATTTTTCCGGCAAATTCAAAGTTCTGATATCTGCCTCGATAAAACTTATTTCTAATCCTGCTTCGGAAGCTTTCACCTTTGCCTGGGCAAGCATTGAAGGGGTGTAATCAACTCCAGTAATATCATATCCTTCCTTTGCAATGGGAAGAGTAAGTCTGCCTGTACCACAACAAAGTTCAAGTATCTGCGCATCCTTGTTTTTAGGCAGCCACCGCTTATAAAAGTACAAATCATCCAGATTGGTATTCATCGCATCATAAATATTGGCATCATAAATTAAATCACCCACTTTATAATCACTATTCATATATGTCGTCCTCCAATGTCTATTATCTACTATTTTTAGGTTTATCATCTCAGTCACATTTTCCAAGGTCGGTAATATAGGTAAAATAATCCGTAATCTATATACAAACAGAATCTAAAATCGGCAGTATCTTTGCAGTGTGATAAAGATAATAGGTATAAACGTAAAAAAACAAATTGATATGTATTTAGAAAATATTTACTCTCCCGCAGACGTAAAGAAGTTATCGTTTCAGGAACTCAATGATTTAAGTAATGAAATCCGTGCGTCACTCCTGCAAAAGTTGAGTGAACACGGCGGGCATTTCGGCCCTAATTTCGGAATGGTGGAAGCGACTATTGCTTTACATTATGTATTCAATTCACCGAAAGACAAAATTGTTTTTGATGTATCGCATCAAAGTTATGTGCATAAAATGCTGACTGGACGGAAAGACGCTTTCCTCTACCCGGCTGAGTATGACAATGTATCCGGTTACTCCGAACCACAAGAAAGTAAGCATGATTTCTTCGTTATCGGTCATACTTCCACTTCCGTCAGCCTGGCTAGCGGATTAGCGAAAGGACGCGACCTGACCGGCGGCAATGAGAATATCATAGCCGTGATAGGCGACGGCTCCTTAAGTGGCGGCGAAGCATTTGAAGGATTGGATTATGTAGCGGAGCTTGGAACAAATATGATTATTATTGTCAACGACAATCAGATGTCTATTGCCGAGAATCATGGTGGTCTGTACAAGAACCTGAAAGATTTGCGTGACAGTAACGGTCAGTGTGAATGTAATTTCTTCAAGGCTATGGGATTGGATTATATGTACGTGAACGACGGCAACAATGTGGAAGCATTGGTTGAGGCTTTCTCTAAGGTGAAAGATATTCAGCATCCGATAGTAGTACACATCAATACTCTGAAAGGCAAAGGGTATGAACGTGCAGAACTGGACAAAGAGACTTATCACTGGCGTACTCCGTTCAATATAGAAACCGGAGAATCAAAGTTTGGCGAGAACGCGGAAGATTACAGCGAAGTGACTGCCCAATATCTGCTGAAAAAGATGAAAGAAGACAAGCGGGTGGTAACAATCACTTCGGGCACTCCTGCCGTTCTCGGATTTACTCCCGACCGTCGTCAGGAAGCAGGCAAGCAGTTTGTAGATGTCGGTATTGCCGAAGAACACGCGGTGGCACTTGCTTCCGGTATTGCGGCTAATGGGGGAAAACCTGTCTATGGAGTATATAGCACATTTATCCAACGTTCTTACGACCAGCTCTCGCAAGACCTCTGCATCAATAATAATCCGGCAGTCCTCTTGGTATTTTGGGGAACATTATCCGGTATGAATGATGTAACTCATCTCTGTTTCTTCGACATTCCTCTTATCAGCAATATCCCGAATATGGTCTATTTGGCACCAACCTGCAAAGAGGAATATCTTGCCATGTTGGAATGGGGTATCCGTCAGAATGAACACCCGGTTGCTATCCGTGTGCCTGCAACAGATGTGATTAGCTGTGGCGAGTCTGTGGAATCCGATTACGGCGTTCTCAATCGTTATAAAGTCGCTCATCGTGGCTCGAAGGTGGCTATCGTGGCGTTAGGTTCGTTCTTCGGATTAGGACAGTCGGTGCTGTCACTGCTGAAAGAAAAGGCTGGTATTGACGCTACGCTTATCAATCCCAGATATATCACCGGTATTGATAATGAGTTAATGGAAGAGCTGAAAGCCGACCACCAACTAGTGATTACATTGGAAGACGGCGTATTGGACGGTGGTTTCGGTGAAAAGATTGCCCGTTATTATGGTGCCAGCGATATGAAAGTACTTAATTACGGAGCGAAGAAAGAATTCGTAGACCGGTACGATGTGCAAGAGTTACTTCGTGCCAATCATCTGACAGATGAACTGATTGTAGAAGATATAAGAAAGATTATCAGCTAAAGAAATCCTAACCAGTTCATTATATATTCATATGTAGGTTGATGCACTTCCGTAACGGGAGATATGCATCAACCTACTTTTATTTTCAGTCAAATCCGTAGTCCTTTCCGATAATTCAATGGAGTCTGCCCGGTATTTCTCTTGAAGAATTTGCAGAATCCGGCAGCATCACTAAAGCCCAGTTCGGAAGCGATGTCTCCTATCGTGGATTTGGTTGAACTCAGCAATGTACGGGCTTCCATTATCAGTAGTTCATTAATAATGCTGTTTACACTCTTTCCTGTTCCTGCACGGACGATACGGGCAAGATATTGTTCGCTGATAGCCAACTTATCCGCATAGAAAGCGACGAAATGCTCTTCCCTGAAATTCCGGGTGACAAGTGCGTGAAACTCTTGCAGTACATGGTCTTTATGGCTAACCTGCTTTTTAATAATTGTCTTTCGAGAAAGGAAATCGGCTATATCCAGAAATAAAGCATTACACGCCGCCTGTATTCTCCGGAAAAGAAACTGGTGTTTTATATTCAACAAACGCATAAGCACTTCCAGTTCACGACGGATGATTTGAGCTTCGTATGCAGTCAGTTGTATGGTATATTGCTTGTTCTGCCTCATCGTCGCCAACAAGATAGCGGTTATTTGAGTCAGATAAGAATCATCCGTCCGCATAGATTCGGAAATGGAAAGAGTGATAAACTTTATATCGGGACTTGAATATAAATGGTCGGTGAGATAATTTGCTCCATGAATAAGCAGCATATAAGGCTCTATCGCAATAAACTCTCCATTCAGCAAAATCTCCGAACGACCTTCGAGTACAAGTATCATATACAGTTCCCGGTTAAAATAGCGTTCATTTTCGGGATAACTCCTGTCCTTGTATTCACTCATGAAACAAACGACGTCCTCTTCGTAATGAGGAATCTCAGGATGTTCCTTCAACAACTGCTTATTATCGAAAATACGTGATTTTACCATTTATGCCTCCTTCTTTTCGATGTAAAAATACGATTTGTTTCGGATATGACAAAAACTGTGTGGAATTAGATAATTCATTTCCGGCAAAAAAACAGGAACTTTACATATCCTTTTCAGTTTCTGAGAAGGAATCAATAAAAAAGTTTTGAAGATATGAGAATGAAAGACGTTTGCAAAAGATATTTGGTGTTTATTATAGGATTGTATTTTCTGGCTGCCGGAATAGTATTAATCATACGTTCGGCATTGGGAACCACCCCTATATCCAGCGTAAACTATGTATTAAGCCTGAATAGTCCTTTATCATTAGGCACTTGCACCTTTCTTATCAATATGGTACTTATCTTGGGGCAGTTTTGGTTAATCCGAAAGAACAGAACCCGGCAGGATATTATCGAGATTCTTCTTCAATTGCCCTTCTCCTTTATCTTCTCGGCATTCATTGATTTCAATATGACAATTACCAATAACCTGCATCCCGAGAGTTATGGAATGTCAATAGCGTTATTGCTTACAGGATGTATGGTGCAATCTATCGGCGTGGTACTGGAGTTGAAACCCAAAGTCACTATGATGAGTGCGGAAGCCTTTGTGAAATATGCTTCCCGCCGCTACAACAAAGAGTTTGGGAAATTCAAGGTCTATTTCGATGTTACGCTAGTCACATTTGCGGTACTACTTTCCCTTCTCCTCTCCCAATGCATTGAAGGAGTACGCGAAGGCTCTCTTATCGCTGCCTGTATCACAGGATATATTGTCAGTTTCCTAAATCAGAAGATAATGACGAGGAAGACACTCTACAAACTATTGCCTGCTCTGAAATAAAACATAATAGAAACCCGTTTCTTCGGAGAGAATGACTTTAAATCTCCCAAAGAAACGAGTTTATTTTTTTCTTTGATATTTATTATTTCTTCTGACTGTCTATCTCTTTCAACAGCTCGCCAACAGCCGTTTTCAGTTGCGTATCCTCTCCTTTCACCACTGTTTCGGGGGCATTGGCAACTTTAATATCAGGTTCCAACTGGCTATTTTCCAGATAGCTTCCATCCGGCAGACGATAACCGATAATAGGAATACCGAATACCAGTGAAGGGTCTTGCAATGTTTCCCAAGATACACTTGTCATTGTTCCCGGCACAGGCATACCGACCAGCTTGCCTATCTTCTGATGTTTGTATACCCAGGGAGTGCCATGCGCATTCGAGTAGTTGGCTTCGCATTGCAACATAATGGAAGGCTTGTTCCAACGACGGCTTGGCATATCACACGCTTCACGGCCACGTACCACTTGCGTGAAGTATTTCTTCCCACTGAACAGTATTTCAATATCTTCGTGCAGACGACCGCCACCGTTGAAACGGGTATCGATTACTATTCCGTCACAGTTGTTGTATTTACCCAAAATATCAGAGTAAACAGTACGGAAACTACCGTCGCCCATAGATTGAATATGAACATACCCAAGGCGTCCGTTCGACCATTTCTCAACATCGGCGGCACGTTGTTTTACCCAACGTTTGTATAGCAATCCGTTCAGTTGTCCGCTTGTGATAGGCATCACCACTTCTTCCCAACGTTCTTTGCTTTGCGGATTATAAAGTGAAATCAAGGTTTTCTTTCCGGCTTTGTTATTCAGCAGGTAAGTAATGTCATTATCGGGTGCCAGTTCTTCACCGTTTATCTTTTCGATAATGCAGCCGGCTTTTACTTTGGTACGGGAGTGGTCGAACGGCCCTTTCTCAACGACTTCTGAGATTTGCATTCCTTTGCCCTGATAATTCCAGTCGAACAATAAACCGAGATTAGAAGTTACGTCTCCCTTAGCTCGTGAAGAATAACGTCCTCCTGTATGAGAGACGTTCAACTCGCCTAACCATTCGCTTAATAATTCTGCAAAGTCATAGTTGTTGTCAATATGGGGAAGGAACTTGCGGTAAGCGGCAGTCATGGCATCCCAGTTTACTCCGTGCATATTGACATTATAAAAACGTTTCTGATGTTGCTTGTAGACATGGTCAAACATAGCTTCACGTTCGGCAGCCAGTTCCATTCTCATTTCGGCCTGATAGCTGATTGGTTTCAATGCATCCGATTTAGCATCCATTTTCTGCATATTTCTGCTTCCCAGCAAGAATATATCGCCTTTCTTATCCAACATCAGTGACACCCAACCGGAATTCAGTTTATGCAAACGTTTCGTTTCTTTTTCACGAAGGTTCATCTTCCAAAGGTCGTATCCACCTTCAAAAGCAGAGAAATAATAAAGGTTCTCTCCGTCTTTGGAAAGTATGGCACTGCCCAAGTCGGAAGAGTTGGGAGTAAGACGGACGATACGGTCTTCGATACCGTTGAGTTCTACGACAATATCCTTTGTTTTATCCTTATCTTTATCCGCTTCGTCAGAATCCTTTTCAGCGTCTTTCTCTTTATCGTCTTTCTCTTTTTTGTCTTTATCTGACTTTTTAGCTTTATCGGATTTCTTGTTTTTATCCTTATCGCTCTCTTTTGCTTTTTTCTGTTCTTTCTCAAATTCTTTGAGCAATTCGAAATCTTCTTTGCTCAAGCGATAGCGGTCGTAAGCATCCTGATTCAGGAATACTAGCATAACATCCTGTTGTGAACCCCAGGAAGCATGTGCACGCATACCATAACGTTCTGTCTGAAAAAGAATAGCATTTCCGTCGAGTACCCAAAGCGGAGAACCACTGATATATCCGCTATTCGTCAGATTGGTAATTGTTCCTCCCTGTGCACTGACTATACCTATATCCGAATAGGGGTCGTGGCGATTTCCTATAAACTCAAGAGTGAACCATTTACCGTCGGGCGACCATTCATAGTCAAATCCACCACCGGTATTATACCATGTAGAACCATCCGTCACCTGACGTACCTTTTTCGTTTTCAAGTCAAGCACCATCAATCGGTTGCGGTCTTCAATAAAAGCCAGTTCTTTTCCGTCCGGTGAATATTTCGGATAAGCGCGTTCTACGGTTTTGGAAGGGAGTAATACTTCTTCTTCAATCAGGGTAGCGTTGGGAAAGTTGGGGTCTTCTTTACGGGTTATTTTGGCAGTGTATAGTTGCCAGTTTCCGGTTCGTTCACTGGCATAAACCAATGTACGGTTATCCGGAGCAAAGGAAACGGCAGCTTCTTTGGCAGGAGTATTCGTAATCTGCTTGGTCGTTGCATAGTCGGTAGAAGTGACAAAGACATCACCACGCACGATGAAAGCAATCTGTTTTCCATCGGGAGATACAGAGGCAGAAGTTGCTCCTTGAGAAAATTTAAGCGTGGCAAGCTGTTCTTCGTTATCTCGAACAAGTTCTACTTTTACTTTTTGGGGACGGGCATTTATCTCTTGTGTGTAAAGCTCGCCATCATAAGTATAGCAAAGTGTACCCTTATCGCTGACAGACAGGAAACGTACCGGATGAGTCTTGAAAGTAGTTACTGCTTTCACTTCCTGCGGAGTATTCAACGGGAAAGAGTAAACGTTGAACGAACCGCCATTGCGTTCACTCAAAAAATAAACAGTATTCCCATCGGGAGCATAAACAGGGTTACGGTCTTCCCCACCCCGATTAGTCAGGTTTGTGTGCTTTCCGGTTTGGGTATCGCACAGCCAAACATCTCTTGTGATAGATGAAGTATGATGTTTTCTCCATTCATCTTCAAAGCCTTTCCGGTCTTGATAAAGAAATTTTTTTCCTGTTTTGTCGAAACAAACCCATTCGGCAGGAGTGCCCAGGACTTGTTCAGTGCGTCCGCCGGCAACAGGAACTTTATACAATTCCGTCATAGCTCCGGTAGGAAACAAAGCGCTGGCTGCCGGGTCTTGAATAGAAGCGGAAAAAAGCACATACTTCCCATCCGGCGTAAAAGCAGACGGAATTTCCGATGCTGAATGGTAAGTCAGTCTCTTGGCCGTTCCGCCAGTGGCAGGCATAACAAAAAGGTCAAAATTACCATTGCGGTCACTGGCAAAAGCGATTTGCCTACCATCGGGCGACCATACGGGATTGGCTTCATAAGATGCTTGTGTTGTCAACTGAACGGCAGTTCCTCCCTGTGCGGGGACTTTGTAAATATCGCCTTTATAACAAAAGACGATTTCTGTTCCATCGGGTGAAATGCGTGCATCGCGCATCCACAATGGAGTAATGGCGTAACCGGATAATGTAGTTAATGCCAGTGATAAACAAATAATTAATTTCTTCATATCAATATATTATGTATTTCAATCTATAAAGAAAGTCCGTGTTCCGCCTGTAGCTTACGGCCATAGACACAGTTCTCCACAAGAGTCGTTATTTTATAACTCATGATATTTCACTTTTAGATAGATATTGTACCAGACAAAAAAAGTTCTGCTACAAAATTAGAACAATTCTGTAGCAGAACCAACAAACAGGACAATTATCTACTAAAAATGACTATTTTTTTTACGTCAGCGTTATAGTTGTTTACCCATCTCGTAAGCTTCTTGCATATATGGAGTATCTTTAATCTCCCCTACCTTCCAGGCACCGATTCCATAAACTGTTCCTTTCTCCTGCGGTCCTTCCAGGCAATCAAGGAAGCCACGAAAACCATCAATAGTACGTTCCATCATCGCTTTATCATTTTCTGCTGCCGCAATGATGAAATAAAACTCTTTATTGGATATTTCCGTATAGCGCGCACAGCAACGGTCAATCATAATCTTCATCTGTCCGCACATGGTGTAGAAATAAACAGGAGTCGCCATTACAATCACATCTGCCGCAATCATCTTTCCTACAATTTCGTCCGCGTCATCTTTCTGCGGGCAAGGTTTACCATACATACTGCAAACGCTACACCCCGTACAAGGATGAACAGTTTTGTCTTTCAAGAAAATCTTTTCCACTTCATTGCCCGCTTCGAGAGCACCTTTCATAAACTCGTCACAAAGCATATCCGAATTGCCACCTCTACGTGGACTGGATGAAATAATCAAAACCTTTTTAGCCATAACTTTACTTTATTATTTTCTATTATCAGAATTCCTTTTATCAAATTTCCACTCTGCAAAAATAGGCAATAAATAGTATATCGGACGTAGATAAATTACAGAGATACATACCATAATTACAGATTCCCGGTTTTACACACATCTCTTATCTTACTTCTTGTCCATATTATTTTCAAAACATAACCGAATCTTTTTCTCACTAATATTTAATTTATATCTTTGTCCATGATACGAACAACAGGAAGCAATGAAAAAGATACAACTGACCGATTCGCATAAAGAAAAGCTGTTTCAAATCCCACTTTTCCGGGATTTACCAACAAATATCAAACACTCTTTGCTTGAGAAGTTAGAGTTTGTGGTCTATGCAGCGGAAAAGAAAGAGATAGTTGTAACGCAAGGTACGCCCTGCAATAAGCTGTATGTACTACTGGAAGGGAAACTTCGGACAGATATTATTGACGGATTAGGAAACGAAGTAATGATTGAATATATCATTGCTCCACGGACTTTCGCCACTCCGCACCTGTTCAATTCAGACAATACTTTACCGGCTACATTCACCGCTCTTGAAGACAGCATCGTATTTATGGCAACTAAAGAGTCAACTTTCAAAGTTATCAGTCAAGACCCGCAGGTATTACATAATTTTCTTTGTATTGCCGGTAATTGTAATATTTGTACTGTATCACGCCTAAAACCTCTTTCACGCAAGACGGTGCGGGAGAGATTTATCGTTTACTTATACGAGCATAAGAAAAAGGATTCTTTGGTAGTGGATATTATGCATACCCAATCTCAGCTTGCCGAGTATTTGAATGTGTCTCGTCCCGCTTTATCGAAAGAAATCAATAAGATGATTAAAGAAGGACTTGTTACTATGGAAGGAAAGCGGGTGGAGATATTGAATAAAACGGCTTTGGAGAAGTATCTGTAATAAAAGACCTATAATATAAAATATGGCGCAACATAAAATATTTATTTTAAGTTGCGCCATATTTTATTTTCAATGCTATTATCCTATATTTACCATTTTGTAAACAGTACCTTCGGATTGATATTCAATGATACCCATCCCCAGTCCTGCCAGCTCTTATGATTTCCGGTTTTCACTGCATCCATTGTCTTCGTACCAAGCATAAAAGAATATCCGGCTGAAAGTTTTACGTCCTTCATGATTGACCAATTGATTTGGTAATCGACTTCCGAACCTAATGATTTCTTTAGTTCAGGAAGTTTGACTGCCGTAGTGAAATAGTGATAGTTCAACTCCATATCCACCTTGGAAGATGCACGGAAACGACCGCCGATACGAGCATCCATCAATCCCGGAGCGTAACCGTTGGCAAAAGTGGAAGCATAGAAGTAGTCCATTGCTCCGTAAAATTTATGGTGTGTACCATAAAGAGGGTCAAAAGCCTTGAACTTATCACCAGTACCTTTATCCCCACTTAGATAATCGAAACTTGCAACAGCCCCCCAAGTCTTATCAAATGCATAGGCGGCCTGTACGCTTCCCATTAATGCAGAGACTTTCCGAGCAAATTTGTTTTTACCCATCTGATAGTAGAATGCACCGTTCAAATCCCAGCCATTATCTTTATAGGTGAGGTAAGTTCCCGTCGTTTGCAGGTATCGGGTATGTGAATCTTCTGTTGCCTTATCCCCTGTTTCCAGTCCGAGGTTCATAAATAGCAAAGAAGCTCCGAAGGGGATATTATCTGATTTATAGTGATACCATACAGTTTGCATATTCTTATAAGGTTGCCCTGTGGAAGAATCATAATACGTACCGCCTGCTGTTTTTTCACCGTTCTGATTGAATGCGAGGATAAGGTGCACTTCATTATTCTTGTTGGCATAACCAAGTTTCAATGCATCATGATAACGCCCGGCTACATTCCAGTCCAATCCACCCAGGATTCGTTCATCATCGTAAGATAATGTCTGACGGCCTAGCTGTGCAAAGAACCCCTGTCCGAAATCTAATTTCGCCCATGCTTCATTCAAGATGAAACGGCCATTCTTATCAATCTGCGGGTCTTGTCCCCAAACGCCGACATGCTGTGCCGACATCTTAATTTCCAAATCCGAACGCTTGTAATCCATAGACAAACGTGCCCGGTTGTTTATAAACGACGCGGCACTTTCCCCTTCATTACGGGGAGTCAAAGCTCCGTTCCGATACTCAGCACGGGGTCTGATTTGCACAGACATCGTAAATTCATTTTCCTTCTCCGTGTTTTGTGTGTATGCCATGCTTGGCAATAGCATAATGACTAATGACCAATAAAATGTTTTCATTGATATTTTAATTTAAATTATAAGTGTGTACACTGACTCCTTGTGCGGACGGAAGATAATTGATTCCATACCAACACATCTGTAATAAAACAAACGATACTAACAAAATAACTAATGCCGGACGCGCTTTCAACGGTTTGCCCAGTCGGAAATGGATATATACCAGATAGGCAAACCAAGTTGCCGCCGCCCATGTTTCTTTTGGGTCCCAAGCCCAATAATGTCCCCAGGCTTCTTTCGCCCAGATTGCGCCCGTTAACATTCCCAATGTCATAAATGCCAGACCTACATAGGTGAGGTTGTCGCATAAGTCCATCTCTTCTCGTTCTATTTCTTTCTTTTTGAACCAAAGCAGATAGACAGCCATCACCGTCGCCGCTCCCAACATGGCATAGGCGAACATGTACACGATGACATGAGGCGCAAACCACGGGCTTTGCAAAGCAGGCATCAATGTCTTGTTGTGAATCTCCGGTTTGAAGATATTGATACAGATAAATACCAGCGAGAGGATACAACTGAAACTAAGAATCCATTTGTACTTCCAACGCACATAGGTAATCAATCCTGCCAACGGAAGGAAGAAAGAATACCATAAACGCGTCTCTCCCATTGTCCGCATGGGCGGGCGTTCAAGAGAAATCCACATTCCAATCATAAAGCTGAAGAAAATAGCCAGTCCCAACAGAGTAAATCCGTAAGCCCAGCCCGGTTTCGTTCCCTTCCAGGCCGCAAAAGCTCCGATAGCCCAGCAAACCAGTGCGGCTATGGCAAACAGTACAAAATAGTCCCAACTCATGCTTTATCCTCCTCTTTCCTCTTTTGTGCATTCACGAACAGGCAGAGAGCTCCTGCCATCATCATTATAATCCCTGCGTAAACTACCGGCAACCAAGGGTCGCGCACCAGTTCGAAAACGCTGACATCGCTCCATCGTCCTTTTGTCTCGTCATAACTAAGCTGATAAATTTCCCATCCTGCCACTTCCATCGGGCGGTTGACTTCGATTGTACCTTCGGTTATCGTTCCTTCCTGCGTGTAAATCTTCACTTCCGACGCAAATCGTTGCGGCTCCCGTTCCGGCATCACAAGGCTGGTCAGGGAGTCCAGACGCATTGCCCTGTACGGAAAAAGAAAACTACCGCAGCTCACCCAGCCCTCTTTAGCCAACCGGCTCTTCTGATTGACAGCTTTCAGATACACGGCATACGTTGCCCCCATTGAATGAAATTCTGTGAACTTCAAGGTATCTTCGGTAGCTACGGAAGCCGCCATTGGGATAGACTGCTCAATGGTAAGTTGCCAATCCTGCAAATTACCAGTTGACACGCCTTCTTCCAGCAGCAAATGTACCGGAGACTTTTCAGGAAGCGTGCGGCCTGTCTCACTGTCAATCAACATCAGTTTCGGGGGATATTCGTCAATAGTGAAATCCTTCAGTTCGATAGCCAGCGGAAGCTCTACCAACTGTCCTTTGTCGTCGGTAGCCCGCCATTCGGCATTGCCCATCCGGGTAGTCATCTTCAAACGTTGCATATCGGCGTTTCCTAAAGTGGCCGCTATCAATGCAACAAACAATCCGATATGATTGAGAAGGAACGAAAGTCGTCTCCACTTAAAAGGAAAGCTGGCACGAAGTATCGTCAGCCCCAATGCAGTAACCATCCAAAAGTAAAGCAGAACGAAAGGCCAGGACGCAATCATCTGTGAGAATCCCAGCAAATCCGTTGAAGCATTTGAAGCATGACCGGAAGGAGCTTGCCGGATAAGTCCCATTACCACCGTCATGCCGACCACCCACAACAGAGCGGAGACAGCAGCAGAATAATGACTTAACCATCCGAATAAATAAACACGTTTACGAAGAAGGTGCATGGCTATCAGGGCAATGATATAAACCACTGACACAATCAGATTGACCGGACAGGCAAACAAATCCCAGTTAATAGCACCCACTGTCATTTGCAGCAATATGCCTATTATCAGTAATCCTGCGCCAATCGTCAGCCCTTCTTTATAACTCCACGGTTTGCTCCACATATATGTCTATCTTATATTTGTTTTATATCTGCGCCAAACGTCCGTTTTCTTTCGCTTTCTCCAACCAGGCAGGAACGGTTGTTTTCAAGAACTTCTCTTTCGCAGCTCTTTCAGCGTCCATATCCAGACCGATATATTCCTGTGCCTTTGCCTTCGTCGAGATGTCCGGCATCGGAACGTCGCCTGTATATCCATTCTTCGCCAATACTTTGGATACGGCAAGACGGGCTTGCATAGCGCGGTCGAGCCCGTGGGAAAGGATTCTCTGAATTTCCTGCGGTGCATGGAAAGAACCGCCGTGTGAAGCCACTCCGAAGTCCCAACGCCACTGTGCCTGACGAATCAATGCAAGAACATCTTTCATTTGAGCTTCTGTTGCTCCGTTGTCCCAGGCGAATTTAGCTTCGATATGCGCTTTCGCCAATTCCTGTTCCAAGCGGTTGCGGATTTCGTTCGCTTTGCGTTGGCGTTCGTAGACGTTATTGCGCAATGTCTCTTCGCTCTCACGATGACAAACCTGGCAAGTGCGGTCAATCATAGCCAACGGGCTTTGGATATGGTGGTCACTGAATTTCACGCCGCCTTCACTCTTATAAGGCATGTGGCAATCGGCACAAGAGACACCTCTCTGTCCGTGAATACCCATCTGGCAAATTTCATAATCAGGATGCTGTGCTTTCAGAATCGGCGTGCGGCTCAGTTTATGGATATAATCGTAGAAACCGGCCTCATCATAATAGGCTTCCATATCTTCCACCGTGAACCCTTTATCCCAAGGGAAAGTAAGGTATTTGCCGTCGCCCTTGAAGTAATATTCTACGTGGCATTGCGCACATACCAGTGAACGCATTTCTTGCGGAGTAGCTTTGGTGATGTCTTTTCCCTGACGTTGGAAAGCCTCAATCAGAGCCGGACGGCTGATATGAAGATTCATCGTCTCCGGGTCGTGGCAATCGGAACAGCCAATCGGATTTACGATTTCGGCGCCCATGGCTCCCCATTTATTATTATAGAAAGAATCTACGCCTATGGCTTCCATCATGCGGGGAACATCCGGGCTCTTGCAAGTCCAGCAAGTTGACGGCTGAGGACCGTCGGTCGGATTCACGGGTGCTCCGGTACGCAGTGAAGCGGTGATGTCTTCAATGGCATGCATGTGTCCGCGCGGAGTGGAATAGTCCTTAGAGAAAGCATATCCGGCCCAGAGGACAACCATTTCGGGGCGTTTCTCCAGTGCGTCGACTGCAATGTTTCCATTGAACTCGCTTTCAAAATCAGTCTTTGCCGTTTCCGTCCAAGTCTGATATTCACGGGGGAAATCATCCTTGAAGAGTTCATTCCGTGCTTCAATCCCCTTGATGACGTTCTTGCGGTTATTGAAGATGCTGGCAACTTCCGCCCTGCGCTCCATCAACGCAGAAACGCATAATCCCAAAACAAATACAACGACCATTGAACCTCCGAACAACAGCCATCCTTGCCATGATTTTAATTTCTTTTCCATTGTATATCGGTTTTATTATTTTATTACGTATTTCATTTCCTGTTACTCTTTATTATTCACCATCTTCCGGAGCCATTCGGGGACGGGCGATTCGGGAAGGGGAACGATAGCTCCCGGAGTGCCGGACAAGGAGTTTTTTCCGCCATGCGGAACATCGCGGTGACAATCCCAGCAAGCCTTCCCCTCTCCTACTTGCGACAGCATATAGTCTATCTTCCCCGTCTTCACAAACTCGGTATTGAGCTGTGTATGACAGCGGATACAGTTATTCATTATCACTTCGGAACTGGCTTCGTGAGCCTGGATGACCTGCGGTTCGCTTTTCGTGAGAAAGGCAGCGACGTGCTTCATACCGTCTATACCTTTAAAAGTCCATTTCTTCACGGCATTTTCATGCGGCACATGACAGTCATTACAAGTGGCGTCACGGGCGTGCGAACTATGGAACCATGTCGCGTAGTAAGGCGTCATGATATGGCAATTCACACATGCAGCCGGGTCGTCTCCCAGATAAGTATGCGCACGGAGCATATACATGAAGAGCGCTCCCCCGCCCACAATAACACCGCCAATGATGACAGCCGCTACCTTCCATTTATACGAAGGAAAGAGTCGATTTATTATTGGTAACTTCATCATATGAAAAAGTATTTTTTACAAAAGTAAAGGTTTGAAAACAAAAAAGGTGTAATAGATATTACACCTTTCAAAAGAAAAAATACTCATTATGCAAAAAAGAAGAATCCGTTGTTCCGCAGACTGGAAATCTTCCGTTTTTCCATCTACGGAGAACGACTTATCTTATTCGTCGTGATGATGGTCTTCATCTTCCACTTCGTTGCTCAACTTGATATTGCGGGCGACATAAGACTCATTACCTGCGGCATCCGTACAATAAACCATCAGGTGATAGTCTCCCGGAGTCGCATCAACGGATATCACAATGTCGTGATGATGAATATGCGCCGTTTTCTGTCCCGAAATATCATAGGATTTGTTGAAACTGAAATCCACGGTTGCCGCGGCAACCCTGCTATTGCCGCCATGTGAATGGTGGTCAAAGTTACTGTGTATCTCAATCTTATAAGATTTCAGCATAACGTCATCCGACAAGTCCATTTCCAAATGAACCCCGTGTTCATTTCCGATTTCAAGGGCTTGCCCTTCTTCCGGTTCGTGAAGTTCAATCAGCGGTTTGGTAGTATCACTGGAGTCGTCGTTATCACAAGAGACAAATACAAAAGCGGACATAGCCAAAAAGGCAATTATCGGGAGATAAAATTTATTTTTCATTTTAGGATTTTTTTAAATGGGATTTTGATTAATAACTGGAAGTTGCGTCCCGGTTCGGGGATTTCAACTTTCCTGTAAAAACTAAGATGATTGTAATATCGGGTATTGAAGATATTACGGGCGGTCAGGGTGATTTCTATTTCACTGTTTCCACCCATCGGAATGTTTAATGAGCCGCCCAAATGGAAAAGGTTTGCCCCGGACGTACGGTCTTCGTTACGGTCGACACGGTTCTGACGGGCGATACTTTGCCATTCGGCATAAAGCATATAGCGTTTATGCTGCCAAGTCAATGTATTCCGCATACCGGGCGGTGGAGAGAAGCTCAACGGGATATGTTCGTCACAATTATAGGTGTAGACATATTCGGCGGAGATACGGTAATTGAAGTTGCGCAGAAAGCGGACATCTATTGTAGCTTCCGTTCCCGCGAATAAGGCTTCTGCTCCGGTATAGCGATAGATTTGTCCGGCATGGGGCAATACAGACCATTCGCCGGTAGGACGCAGGAAGATATAATTGCTGAACCAACTGACAAAGGGGGAAACGGAAAAAGAGATTCCCCGGTAGTTCAGGTTATAAGAGGCGTCCAGTTGCCAGCCTTGTTCGGACTTCAGCGTCGCGTCTCCCTGTTCATGGCGGAAAGTGCCGTGATGCACACCGTTGGCGGCCAGCTCGTTCGCACCGGGCAGGCGGAAGCTGCGTCCTACATTCAGCTTTATCATATGAGCGGCCGAGGGCGTCCACACAAGCCCTAAAGAAAAGGAGTAATCACCGAAGTGTTCCTTCACTGCGTGGCTGTTCCACTTATAGAGGTCTATCTGTTCTTGTTCATATCCTTGTTTCCGAAGATAATCGGCAAGATAGGCGTCTTCATGGGCAGAGAGGTTGATATGTCCGTAGTCATATCGTGCTCCGCCGCTAATGGAGAGGAGATTGTTAGGTCGATAGGTGGTGAGCCAAAGCAATCCGGTAGTGGAACGGTGGTATTCGGGCAGCAAGAACGAATAGCCGGAGATGCCGTTTCGTTGATGCTGTCCGTCCCAACCCAACGTATGCTCCCACGAGGAAGAACCGACAAAGCGGGCTTTCACCGAAGCACTGTAAGTATTCAGGTTAAAAGCCAGTTCTTTGTCCGGGTCTTTCTCCGGTGCGGGTTGCGAACCGTAGTGGGTATGGAAGGCACTCCATTCTTCACGATGGTTGTTCTGGAAGCCCAAATCACCTGACAGGATTAGTTTCTCCCACGCATATTGCTGATGGGTAGTCACTTTCAGATGATTCACCTTGCTATATGGCAATTCAATATTGCGGCTGTCTCCGTCATCTTCTACGCGGGACGCGTCGGGCACGCCGTGCGCTCCCGGAAAGAAACCGGTCTTTTGATATACATTGCTTACGGAGTAGTTCGCCTTATATCCTTTGTTTTGATATTGGGTGAAGAATCCGACGTTGCGTTCGATACCTGCCGTGTTCTTTAACTTACGTCCGTAAACGGGCATTTTCTGCGTGAGATAAACGATGGTATCCGTAGGGATACGATAATCTCCGAAATGCTGTTCCGAGTAGCGGATATGGGAGTACCAGGCATTCTTCTTTATTCCCAGCATCAGTGAGCCGCCAATCGTTCCATTGACAGATTTGCCCAGGAGAGTAACGTCTCCAAAGACACTGTTGTCAGCAGGGACGGGTAGCGGGGTTATATCAATCACTCCGCCCATCGCGTCGCTGCCGTACAGTAAGGAAGCAGGGCCTTTCAGGACATTGACCGCTTCGATATTGAAAGCATCGAGTTCCAATCCGTGGTCGGCTCCCCATTGTTGCCCTTCCTGCTTAATGCCATTCTCCAATACGGCAATCCGATTGAATCCCATCCCGCGAATCATCGGTTTGGAGAAGCCGGAGCCTATATCCATCGCCTGCACGCCGGGTATGTTCTCCATCGCCTGCATGAAGTTTCCTGTAAAATGTTTGCGCAGAAAATCCTGATTTATCACTTCAACCGTGAGCGCAGACTTCTTGGCTTGACGTTGCTGGTACGTTTCCGTCACCACAACATCAGGCAAAAGCATGCTCTTGATTGAATCGGATTTCTGTGCATGGACGGGTAAGGCTACAATCAGCCCCAGTACGCCCGAAATAATTCCGATACGCATCAATTACAATCTTTATTTAATGTGTAAAATGAATGTGAGGACAGGTTACTGTGAATCTGTCTTCTTGGTAAATTTAAGTATGTAATTATGCGACAGGGGGTGCACGCAGTTGATGCGAATAAGTCCGTTTGCAAACGACCTTATCCTGGGTAACAATCAGCTCATAAGGAATGAGCGTCAGTATGCTATGAAATTCTATTGGTTGAGGTTCCGTGAAAAGGGAAAGAGAGTACTTGCATATCGCACAATCATCTGCATGATTCCGGGAATGCTCTGCATGTGAACATGACTTTTCATCCTCGCTTCCATGATAGTGAAAGGTCTTCACTACAAAGAAAGGAATGAATGTCATGAATAACATCCACGCTATGTATGCTCTTGCTTTTCTCTTATGATACATTCTCACCTATTGATTATATAGAATAGCGGGAGCAAATATAGGCGTATGAAAGTGAACGGACAAATTATCAGGCTTAATATGTGTTATTTAAAAGAATCTATAACAAACGAATTTCAAATTTAATTCACTACTTTTGTTGTATTGAACATTTTAAATTTAAAACAATGAATGAAAACGACAAGTTAAATATCCTGTGGACAACCGACAATAAGGATACAATCTTTAATATGTTGTCAATGTACGCAATAAACTCTAAAAACAGAGGTTGGTGGAAACATATAAATGTAATCCTTTGGGGAGCATCGGTAAGATTAGTGGCAAACGATACACAAGTTCAGACAGAAGTATTGGAAATGCTACAATCAGGAATTACAATTGAAGCATGCCAGGATTGTTGCAACAATTTTGGAGTAACTTCAATTATTATCAATTTAGGTATTACCGTTAGATACATGGGAACTCCACTAACAGAATATCTGAAAAATGGAGAAAAAATACTATCTATTTAGGAACCTGTTTTTAAACTAGATACTGCATCTCTTTCAATGTCCAAATAAAGATTACAAAACTATAACAATAGAACATTACGCATTGTTTTATTGAAGAAAGTCATGTAATATGATAAAATCTCATATCAAAAACTTTTTGGTTATCAAGCCTCTTTGAAAAATCGATTATCTCATTCTTCCTGTTTCCATACATAAAACACAGTTCGTCCCGAACCTCTTTTACGCAGTTTCCCCTCTTGGATAAAAATATTCAGGTCATCAACAGCTTTCAGCCGGGCTACTCCTGTCAGCCTGCTGTATTCCATGCGGGTGATTCCACCGTTTCTCTTTAGGAACTCCTGTAACATTTGGAGACGTCGTCCGATAGGTATCTCCGTTTTGGAAGTAGTCCCGCCGGAATTCTCCACCCGTTCGAGTTCTATTTCCCGATGTATTTTCTTTTTAAATCCTTTGGAAGTGCGTAGATGAACATTATCGAAGCGGATAGACTCGGCACGGATTTCCTTCTTATTCATTACTTTATGTGTACATTTCAATGAAATGCTGAAATGCCCGAGTTCACCCAGTTCTACAATATATCCGTCTGCCAAAGCTTCGGCAAGTTCATCAACGACAGCACCAAGCACTCCTCCAATAATATTATGGGGAAAAGGCTGATGGCGGGATACACGTTCTAAAAATTCTTTTTTCGAATAAGTTCCACTTGGGACGATGCGGGCATGAAGAGGTTGTTTCTCTCCTGTACTATTAGGGTCAGGTGTTTCATACAAATCATAATATGCACTCATAAGGATATCATTTATTAGTTGTTTATACATTTAATACCTTATTCGCTGACATTTGCCTCTCCCTTCCCTGAGCTTTACGCTCCGTTTAGTATAAAAATAATCGTCTGACAACTGTTTCTTTTGCGTCTGACAGTTGTTAGACGAAAAGAGAACAGTTGTCAGACGAAAGTTCAACAGCTGTCAGACGAATAGCTTATCGCATACAAAGGTACAACTTTATGTAATGCGACCTTTAAATCTTAGGAAGAAAAAGCCAGTTCTTCCTAAAAAATTAATCACCCAACAGCAACTTAGTCACAGCAGCAGTATTCAACGCCCATTCACGGGTATATACTTCGTCCGCTTCCGGTGTATCAACCAACTTCAATCCCTGTGCCTGTGCTTTGACAGCCAACAGTTCGCCGACGGTTGTTTTCGCATCCAGTTTATCCAGGTACTTTTCGACAGCTTGTGTATCCAAAGAAAGAATGGTCTGTCCGCTGAAAGGTATTTCCAGCCAGACGATTTCTCTCTCTTTCACTTTCAACACCCCGAAAACAAGTCCTTTCTGCAAACTTTGGGAAACACGTACCTGATGCTGAACGCAAGAAGGGTCGTATGCCACTCCGGTCTTCTCTGATATCTTCATCGGATAAACAGAGTCCATCCAACCGACTACCAGATTAGGAGAGATAGCACCATTGCTATACGCATTGCAAGTGAAAACCACATACTGCGCACCTACACGGTTCAGTTCATTCAAATCCAGTTCGATATACTCGGCAGTACCTTTCTTGTCGGGGATGCTTCGGATATCTCCGCTATGTTTGGCGCCGATAGCCTGCAATTTGAAATAAGAGCAAACTTCCGTCGTTGACGGCAAAGTGATGTGGCAACTCAAGTCCATATCCAAATGCTGTGCCGGAAGCCCTTTTCCCCACTGCATGAACAGGCGCACCTTATCCCCTTCTACCGGGAAACGTGTTCCCTGCAAAGCACAGGAAGTATCCTGAACCGTCTCGCTACGGTCACCGATAGACAACGGGATATGGAACAACATCGGGTCGATATATATGCTTTTGTTCTCTCCCTCAACCGCTGCATTGGCAAAACGGGCAGCCACGACTTCCTTACACAAGTCCTGCACATCTTTCACCATTGCTTTAAGCTGGTCTTCCATATAAAGCCCCACCAAGTAGTGAGGTTCTATCAAATGAGCATTACCGCCCAAAGGTTTCACCATTCTCTTACGTCCTTGCTCAAAGTAGTTTTCCGCATACATGCCCAAAGTAACCACCAGACGGGCCGGCAACAAATGAACGACTTCCTTGAATGCAGCCAACGTCTCTTCCGGCCCGAACCAAAGCATATTAGCAAACAAGGAACGTGCGAACATACCCGGTCGCTGCTTCAATAAGGTGAATGTATGTGCTGCATCCGCCTTCAAACGGTAACAGTCCACCTCTCCCTGCCAAACCGTATATGCCTGACAGTAGAATATATCCATCAACTCCTTCAAATTCCCGAATCCCGGCTTACGGGCATATTCCGCCAAACGCAACGCACGTATCATACGTACCCACATCTCTCTTTTCGGATGCATGATTTCG